>Ga0208828_1000152_pt1 | contig 31659 bp, 28 predicted proteins | sample Kivu_160m_FD_185487 | JGI IMG/M metagenome (GOLD analysis project Ga0208828, IMG submission 185487) | Freshwater microbial communities from Lake Kivu, Western Province, Rwanda to study Microbial Dark Matter (Phase II) - Kivu_160m (SPAdes)... | ecosystem: Environmental > Aquatic > Freshwater >... | reverse complement strand
TGCATCAGCTTCTACAGCGGCATCGGCAGGTGGGGGAGCCGCGTCTTCCAAGGTTGAGGGGGATGATGAAGGAGGCAATGGCGGAGGTGGAAGAGTGCTGTCAAGTGTGGATTCTGTCGGCTCGGTGGCCTCAGCCACCAGCAGAGGTGGGAGGGATGTTTCCTCTGGATCCGTTACTGCGGCAGATGCAACCGTAACCTCCGAAAGTGTGTCAGGCGGCTCCGCAGCGATCTCGACCACCGGCTCGGTCGTCTCAGTGGTGGCTACGGGAGCGGTCTCGACCACCGGCTCGGTCGTCTCGGTGGTAGCTACAGGAGCGGTCTCGACAGTTGCGGGTTCGTCATCTGCAATCGCAGGCGCCAGCGGCAGTATAAATGCGGAGCAGACCATGATCAGTGCCACCAGCAGCGGCACAATCTTTTTAGCAATCATTTTAACCTCCTCTTTGATTACTATGATTACTATAATTGCTATATTTTAAAGGTAATACTCAATTTGTCAGCCAGCTCAATCACGTCGCCGTCCACGAGGGGCTGCCTGCCGCTGTCGCGGATCTCCGAACCGTTGAGCCTGGTGCCGTTTGTACTACCTGAATCTTCTATGTAGTATTTTCCATCCTCGTACCATACGTTGATGTGCTGTCGTGAGATGAACGACGCCCGATCCGACGGCAGCAGTTTTTCAAAGTCCGGGCGGCCGAGCGTCCTGATATTGCCGGCAAGCAGCATCTCACCGCCATCCGGCAGGATAAGTTTGGCAGGAGGAGCTTCCGTAGTAACGGAAGTCGACGCACTCGATGTGCCCGCAGTCGATGTAGCTGCGGCGGATGTAGCTGTACCTGCACTGGCGGCAGATGTGCCCGGCAGCTGCGATACCTTTGGTCTTTTTACCATCATAATCACTATTACGATCGCCGCTATAGCCAACAGCGCCAGCAGGCCGTAAATGAGGTAGGGCGGTTGCTCGACGGTGACGGTAACGGCTGCCGTCTGTGTCGTGCCGTCTATATAGGTGGCGGTGAGGTTATACGCGGTCGTTTGATTGGGCGCTACTATCGTTGTGCCCACGGCGTCGAAATTCCCCAGCCCGTCGATGTACACCTGTAAAGCGGCGGGGGCGTTCCAAGAAAGCGTGGTGGACTTCCCGGACTGTATGGTGGGTTGCTGCACGGTCAATGCAGGCGGCACCCTCGGTATAACGTTGATAGTGGCGGAAGACGTCACCGTGCTTCCCGAGCCGCCCGTAGCCGACAATGTGTAAGTGGTGGTCGCGCCGGGTGTTATGGTTGTCGATCCGGATGTCCCTACCGTGCCTATGCCGGGTGATATGGTAACGCTGCTGGCGTTGCTCGTGGTCCAGGTCAGTGTGACCGTTTGTCCGACGTCTATCGACGATGCATTTGCGCTGAAGGAATTGATCACCGGCTGATAGATCGGCCTGGGTGACGGCCCGCTGTAAGGAGAAATGCTGCCGCGTGTGTAGTTGAAACTCAGCGTGCGCTCCGACCATGAGAAGCCGGAGTTGTACCACATCTTCCAGACATAGAGCCCGTCGGGATCCCAGGATTCGGCGCTGAACGGCCCGATGCGCCATACGCCCGCATAAGGCCTGTACCACCTGTAACACAGCCAGTGTCCGTAGGGTGTGGTCCCCGCCGGATAGTATTCCCACAGGTAGAAGTAACCCGGGCCGTTAAACGAGACAAGCAGGTAGCACAGGTCGTTACGATAAAGGTTGTAAAGTGTTTGGCCGTAGCTGGTTACCAGGTAGGCGTTTACGATAGATCCTGCTGCTCCTGCCGGAGGCGAAGGCGGCACCGTCATCTGAAGGCTGGGCCAGGTCTGGTTGTAAGTGTCGACGCCGACCGGCGGCTCGACCATGTCCCCACCCTCGTCAGGCGGTTGCCAGCTTTCATCGGGATTAATTGGCGGCGACGGCTGTGCCTGAGCCGGCGAAAATACTGCAGCCGCCGCTGATAAAACCATGCACGCGATCAGCAGCGGTACAATTATTCTTTTCATATATATAAAGCACCTCCCGGGTGGTGGATGTATCTTCATCAAGTATAATTGCATATTCCACCCCCTGCTTGACCCTGACCTGACAGGTTCCTGACAAACACCTGATAAAAAGACGGGTCTTGGATTGTACCGGTGCCGGGCTTAGCACTCATGAAGGGATGAAGAGGCTAACGAGTCGATCGAAACTTCAGGCTGGTCTTGCCGGCCATCTCGATAACATCCCCGTCTTTCAATTCCACCGGGCCGGTGTCACGGATATCTATGCTGTTGACGGCAGTGCCGTTGGCGCTGCCCATGTCCTCGATGGTAGCCTTACCGTCTATGAAGCTGATCTTGAAGTGCTGTTTTGATATCATCCCCAGCTCATCCAGTACAAGCGACCTGGCGACCTGGGCGCGTCCGATAATCTCGCTTTCTTTGCCCAGCCGGATCTTCAATCCGTTGGGTAATTCCAGGAGGGCCCTGGCTGCGCCGTGAAGCGGAGATTCTGGTTTAATACCCGGCTGCTCGAGCAATTCCACCAGTGGCTGCTGTGCAGTATGCCGGACGTTGATCCGTTCTCGCATGCGGCGTCGCGCGTACAGCGCCAGGAGCACTATAATAACCAGGGCGGAAGGGGCAATCAGCAGGAAAAGGGGATTGGTTATGAGCTTCAGCAGATTATTGTCCGCCGGGGCAGGCTGTTCGGGGATTGAGGGTGTGGCCGGCTGAGCCGGCTCTTGCGGGCCCCTGATGTAGTTCCAGTAGACAAGGTGGCTTCTCTGCGCTTCGCTACGGTCTGCCGCCCATTGACCGTTTCCGTAAAAGAAAAGCCTGTAAATATGCTGCCCCTCCGGTTCGTCCTCTCCCGGCCGGAACGGCCCGAGCCTCCATCGGCCCTGCTCTTTCAATTGCCATTTGTAGGTAATCCATCTGCCCTGGTCATATCTGTCCGACGGGTAGTATTCATATATATACAACCAGCCCGGCATATTGATATCGACATCGAGGTACCATTGCTCGTCGCCGGTGAAGCTGGCGACGCCTTCGGCGGATGCCCCGTGTATAGTCGCAACCAGATCAGGCGATGCGCCTGAAGGCAGTGCAGTAGTGCTGTGCAATATGAAATAAACGGGCGGCTTAATCTCAGAATGCTGGGTATCATCCGTTGGATCCGGTATGGTGAAGTTGTCGGTCGGCGCGCCCATGGCATATGCGCATACGTGTGTGAGGGCTATTGCGCTGAGGGAAGCGAACAATACGGCCAGTGAAAATATCAATACCGGTATCGGCCGTCTCATTTGGATACCCCCACTTCTTTCACCTCGCATTCGTTTGCAGATAAAAGCGCCGACCGCATGGCCGTAGCGCTGGCAAATCTGCTGCCCGGGGAAAACATGATGGCCTGAGCCAGGCAGCGCGATGTCCTGGCCGAGATACCCGCCGAGATCATATAGTCCGCTACCTTGCCGGCCTCGCTGTAACTACGCGGCCAGTTGGTGCGGATCAGCTCGATACACAGGTCGTTGGGCTGTCTGAGCGTGAGCAGGTAGATGCAGGTCTGCGCCAAGCCGCACAGGTCGCAGCGCTGGTCGCTCTCGCCGCCTATGAATAGTTCGGGTATGTCAAAACCCTTGTTGGCTATCTGGGTGAAGGGATCCGTCTTGACCGTGTCCTTCTTCATGCTCTCAAGGCTTTTGGCCGTGCCGAAGTCGATCAGTTTGATGCCGCCGTTTCCGCTGAGCATTATGTTCTTGGGATTGACGTCCCTGTGCACAATACCCGCGGCATGGATATAGGCCAGGGCGTCCAGCGCCTGTCCGGCCCAGGTCAGAAGCTTCTGCTCGCCGGCTGATGTCCTGGGAGAGGACGACATGATGGTTTCGCCTGTTACGAGCTCCAGTACCAGGTGGAACTCTCCTTTGTAATAGAAATCATCCAGGTAGGTGACTATGTTGGGATGCTGCAGCCTTTTGAGGAAAGCGGCTTCCTGGCGCAGCTTGTCCAGATAAACATTATCCATGGTGGTGCCCCTGCGGGGCGTCTTGATGATGCATTTCCTGCCGCTGGTGCGGTCTCTCGCCAGCCAGATGTTGGCCATTCCTCCCTGTTTGAAGGCTGGCGCTTTAAGCTCGTAGCGGCTGTTAATGCGATGCTTGCTTTCCGGTTGGGCATGCTGTTGCTGCGGCCCGCCCTGGCGCCGGGCTGAGGCGTTCGCCCTGTGCCGCTGGACCGCCTGGACAATGGCCACTGTGACCGGTATGCTGGTGAAGATCAGGGCGAAGACTATGACGAAGATGGTCGGATCGTCCATCAGGCTGTTTTCACCCCTGTCTTTGCCGATACCAGCGCCTGCCAGGAGGGTAGGCCGCCGGGCCGGGCGATGATAACCGATATGTTGTCGGGGCCGCCGGATAGGTTAACCTGAGAGATCAGTTCCGCGCAGACCTGCGTGGGACTCTGCGATGCAAGCACCGTTTCCTTGATTCTGTCGGCAGGAAGCACCCCGCACAGGCCGTCCGAGCACAGCAGTATGTTATCGCCGGCGTAAAGCTTGATTTGTATCAGGTCCGGCAGGCTATTATCATCGTAACCCAGTACGCGTGTTATCTCATTGCGGCGTGGATGTGTCAGGGCTTCCTCCGCCGATATGTGCCCGGCATCGACCAGCTCCTGAACCACGGAATGGTCCGTTGTGACCTGAATAACCTCCCTGGTATTGATAATATAACAGCGGGAATCCCCGATGTGGGCAACGTACATATCCTGGCCCGTGACAAGGGCTGCTGTGAGAGTGGTGCCCATGCCCTCCAGCGACCTTTCCGACGCAGCTTCGAGGACGGCCTTGTTAGCCTTGCTGAAGGCGGAGGCCATCACGGGCAATCCGGGCGCCGCCTGTTTGGCCAGCAATCCGGAGACGCATTCGGCCTGGAAAATCCTGATAGCCAGGTCGCTGGCTATCTCTCCGGCATCATGTCCACCCATACCGTCCGCGACTGCAAACAAGCCGGCCGATACAGTACCTGCATGTGTGCGCAGATCAAAGGTGCTGCAGAAAACACTGTCTTCGTTAAGTTTTCTCACCAGGCCGGTGTCCCAGCCGTAACCCGTCTCCAATCAAAGCTCCTTCATTTGCATATCAATTTAACCTGAAGATGAGGGTGGCTCCCGGCTGTCTGGCCAGCTCTATGCTGTCGCCGTCCCTGAGAGCCTGCCTGCCTTTATGATGTATATCGACATTGTTTACCCGTGTGTGATTGGTGCTGCCGGTGCCGTCGCGACCGTGGTCCTGAACAAAATAAGTGCCGTTCTCACGTGTTATCAGCATGTGTTGCCGGGAGATGCTCATCAGCGCATCCTGTGGAAGTTTGCCCTCGAAGTTGCTGCGTTGAATAAACTGCGGATTATCTGTAAGAATGATCTCCTCGCCTCCGGGCATGATCATCCTGGCCGCGGCCACCTGATCTGCAGCTTCAGTAGCTTCCTCCATGACGGTCTCGCTGCTTGTACATTCCTTTACATCCGCCAGATAATGCCCGCAACTGTAGCAGAAAAAGCTGCCGGCCCCATTCAAGCCCTGGCAGGCCGGGCAGATGACGCTGATATCGATTATCTCTTCCATTACGATCACATCATTCTATGCTGCTGAAAAACCGACTGCTTGACAGCTTTCTGACGAATACCTAATATAAATCTGACATCTTCGTTTTCTATGATGGTTGCCCTTGATATATTATACTGCAAGAGGAAATACAGCCTGCATATAGCAGGAGGTCTGTTGTGGCTTTCATTATAGTCAAGAAGGGCGACACTGAAGATATCGGCAAGATTTTTACCCTCAGGCAGGCTGCCACGGTCGTTGGACGGCGTACTCCCCAGTATAAGCCGGATATCGAATTGAATGACGAGGCGGTATCCAGGCGGCATGTCGAGATACTGGAAAAAGAAGGCCGTTATCAGATAAGAGACCTGGGCAGCACGAACGGGACCGTGCTCAATGACGACAGAATACTGGCGGGCAGGCTGTATGACCTGAAACACAATTGCAAGATCGGGCTGGGCGTGGCAGCGGGGCCGGCGCACTCCCTTTTGATATTCAAAGAGACGGAGAGCACCAATTTACTGGGAGGAAAGGGGGCAGGAGCAAGCCAGAAGGCTGTAGCGACGGACGTAAGCTGGCTCAAAGTGGATGAGGCCAGGAAAGAGGTGCATGTGGACGGCGAACCCGTGAAACTATCGCGCAAAGAGTACGAATTACTTAATTACCTCTATGAAAACGCCGGTGTGGTCTGCCTGCGCGACGAGATTATCAAAGCCGTGTGGTTCGATAGTCTGGACCCGGCTGCCATATCGGACGCAACGCTCGACCAGCTCGTGCACCGCCTGCGGGAGAAGATAGAGCCGGATACCACCAATCCCACCCGCATTATCAGCCGCAAGGCCTTCGGCTACATGCTGGTATAAACTAATACCTGAACGGCCGTTCCTTCCACCAGGGGTAGAACACCGGCATATCCTTGCTCGGCTTCATGGGGAAGGCGGGCTTCCTCTTCTCGAGGAACGACATGATGCCTTCTTTAGCGTCGGGCACGCCGAAGATCCAGTTGAGCGCCTTAGACTCAACCTGGTGGGCTTCCATGGGATGGTCTGCGCCCAGCATCTTCCACATCATCTGGCGGCAGAACGCCACCGAAATGGGGGATGAGTTGTTAGCAATGCCGGCGGCGATCTCACGTGCCCGGGGTAGCAAAGCATCGGGCTCGAGCAGTTCGCTTACCAGCCCCTTCTCGAAGGCCTCCTTCGCGCTGAACACCCTGCCGCTGTAGACCCACTCGGTGGCGACTCCCATGTTTACCAACCGCGTTAAAAACCAGCTGGCGCAGCCGTCGAAAACGATGCCCCTGCGGCAGAATACCAGCCCCATTTTGGCGTTGGTCGAGGCGATGCGGACATCCATGGGGAAGGTCATGGTAATGCCGAATCCTACCGCCGATCCGTTGATGGCGGCGATAATGGGCTTCTTCATATCGAATATGCGCAGCACGACGATGCCGCCCTCGTCACGGTGCGGCTGGTCGTCCTCCCTGCCCATGAACCGTTCCATGAAGTAAGAGCCCTTTGCTTCCTCTCCCCCTCCCAGGGCGGCCCCTGCGCTGAACGCCCTGCCGGCCCCAGTCACGATCACCACGCGCACGTCGTCGTCGTTGTCGGCCCTGTCGAACGCATCCAGCAGCTCCCTGCAGGTCGACGCCGTGATCGAGTTCATCTTGTCCGGGTTGTTGAGCGTCAGCGTGAGAATGCCCTCCGACACCTCGTATTTAAGCTCCTTGTACTCCATGGAAACCTCCTTTAGTCAAGAATTTGATCGGCCCTTTGCCCCGGGCCGGCTTGAAGATAGATGAAAAGCTAAACCTGTATCGTGATGCCGTGGTCTTTGAGGTCGGTGAGGATCTCGAAGGCCGCGCGGTGCCCGGTGTACAGCAGTTCCGATACACCTTTATTTTCCCCCTGTTTATAAGTGATCCTGAGCTCGCATGAGGCCAGTTTGCTGTTGAGACAGTGCTTGCTCCCGCCCGGCGGATTATAGTAGTTAAGGCCGGCGAACAGCTCTTTAGGGGCATGCATCCGGCCTCTGATATCGACATCGTCGTCGCATGATGCGAAATGCCAGTCGAAATAGGTGAACCTTCCCTCCGCTCTGATCGTCTGCATTATGTTGTTGAGCTTGTATTCCCTGCCTTTGTGCCTGAGCGTGATGAGCGTCATGCGGGGTGTCCAGAAAGGCCCTATTTTAACTCTGGCTGTAGCCACCTCCAGGAAGCTGTCACGGCTGTTGTCGAACCCGGCGACCTGCCCCCAGGCGTAAAGGTCGGTATGCTTGGAGCCCCAATTATGGTTCTGGCTACCTATCCAGTTCTCGATTTTGATCTGGTTGCCGTCGACTTCCAGAGTGCCGTTGAAGCGGGCCATTGGAAGGGGAACGCACAGCTTGGCCTTGGGAAAACTGCCCGAATACATGTTCATGGGCAGGGGGAAGATGGGGCGGCTGTCCCCACTGTATTTGAAGTCCCAGGTGATCGTATGGTTATGTGATGTGGCGCTGCCCTTGAGCCGGTCTTTCTGCAGAATGGCTTCTCCTATCTTTACATCGAGGCCTGAACGGCTGAACGAACACTGGCCGATATGCAGTTCCTTTTTTACAGCTGTGCTGCTCGAAGTTTCGCCGTTGAAATAGACGGCCCAGAGCTCGCCGATAGCCTTTTCGGGACGGCCGTGGGGATTGAAGATGGTGTACCTTATCCAGAAAGCCAGGGGACGCTCAGGATGATTGGCGCGCAGGAAATAGCTCTCGTAGTGGCCTGTCCGCTGTCCCGGCCGGTAGATAGCGCAATTGGCTGCATCCAACCATTCGTTTTCTGCTATCTTCATCATTAACCTCCCGAAGCCTGATAATCATAACGTAAAACCGGTTAAAACTAAATACCGCCCTCGATACAGTATTCCCGCAGTGTGTTAAGGGCTGCGAAAAACTCCTTCATCATGGTACCCACCGGGTACATACCGCGCCTGGTGACTGAGATTATGCCGTTTTTCTCCCGGATAACACCGGCAATTTTAAAGAACAGCAGCTCCGCCCATATCCTGGCGTGGATGTCCGAATCGAAGCGCTGTTTAAACTGCTGCGTGTTCAGGCCCATACCGAATAATCTGGTCAGCATGTAGTAACGGTATTGCTCGGTAGCGGAGAGATGACGGGTGCGGACTATAGGCAACCTTTCTTCCGCGATGAGCTCGTGGTAGCCGTCCAGCGAGAAGGAATTGACCAGGAAATCGCCTCCCAGGAAGCTGACGGACCCGGCGCCGACGCCGATATAGTCGTCGTAATCGATGATGTATTCGTCGATCATCAGATCGCCGCGCGAGAAACACCAGGCTGTGGAAGCTTTATATCCGCCGTCCAGCAACTCCCGCAGGATTATTTCGTAAAACTGCTTTTCACGCGAAGTATCCACTTTGCGGAACTTTTTCGTCAGCGCATCCAGCTTATGGGGAGATGGCATGAGCGGGTAAAATGTGGCCTGGTCGGTGCCAAGTTCCTTGAAGATTTTAATGTCGGAGCGGAACTGATCAAGCGTCTGTGTGGGGAAGTTGAACATGAGGTCCACGTTGACCGTATCGAATTTTCCCTGCGCCAGCTTCAATTTCTGGATGGAGTCCTCGCCCTTGAAGAGCGTCCGGCCCATAGCCTTGAGCAGCGCATCGTCGAAGCTCTGAACACCGATGGAAAGCCGGTTGACTCCCAGCTGTTTCAGTTGATCAACGGTCTCCGGCGTCAGCTCGCGCGGAGTGGTCTCCAGTGAGATGCGCTTGACCTCGAATTTCGATCTCAGGAAATCGACGAAGCCGGACAGCTCATCCATGAGGACGGTGGGCGTGCCGCCCCCGAAGTAGAAGTCGTTGAATTTAAAGCCCAGCCCGGCATACAGGTCGACTTCCCGGCGCAGGTCTGCGAAATAATCGCGGGCCTGCTCCTCCTTGAACAGGTAACGGTTGAAGCAACAGAAGGGGCAGAGCGTTTTGCAAAAAGGTATATGGATATAGAGCGATACCCCGTCACCCCGTATTTTACCTTCCGAAGAGATGCGGGAAAGATCCGCATCTCCCGTAAACCTGAGGAACTTCTGGCCTTCGTAGCGGACGACCGAGCCGGCAAACCGGGATATCATGACAGGGAATTATACATTGACGGCTACTTGGCTTCCAACAATCCCATAGCGCGGTCCACCTCGCGGGCGCGGTGGTAATCGGCGTTGAAATATTTGGACGACCAAAGATAGCCGAAGCTGCTGAGAAAGCCGATGCCGGAAATAACCAGGAATGACGTTTGTATGTTAACGGCGTCGGATACCGCTCCCATCAGTATGGGTCCCCACATGCCGCCCAGGATGTAGCCGGTGAGCATATACAGTCCCATGGCCGTGGAGCGCTGGTAAGCGGGCACTATCTCCTGCACCGCGTTGAGCTGGGCCGCCACAAAGGCAGTGGTGAAAAATACGCCGATGGAGAATAGCGGCAGAGAAGCGAGGTAAGTGCCGGCTGCCATGAAGATGCTGGCCAGCAGCATGACTACGACAATGACCAGCACCTTGTTGCGCGGGTTGTGCTGGGAGACCTTGTCCGTCACCCATCCGCCCAGTGGCATGGCGATGATGGCAGTTAGTGCCAGTCCGGCCGAGACCGAGCTGGCCAGCACCGTGTCCATATCCATGTAACGGTTCAGCAGCACCGGCACCCAGGGCACGTAGCCCAGCACATAGCACATCTCGAGCGCGATGGTGAGATAGAGGATAGGCAGCGTTTTGATCTTTACGAATTCCTTGAGCGTCGAACCCAGCGCGTTACTGCGGGGAACGTCCCCCGCTTTATTAAGCGCCGATTTGTCTATCTTGTAGTCGGGCATGAACCAGGCCAGTATGCCGAAGATGATGCCGGGCGCAGCCACAGCCATGAACGCCGCCTGCCATCCGAAGCTCTTGGTGACGAATCCTCCGATCAGGAAGCCGACGGCCGAGCCAAAAGGTATGGCCACTACCCAGATACCGGTAACCAGCGCGCGCCGGGCCTTCTTGACCATGGCGGCGATAAGGGCCATGCCGCCCGAGACGAAACTGGCCTCGCCGACTCCCACCACGGTACGTGTGGCCAGCAGCTGCCCGAAGTTAATACAGAAACCGGAAAACAGGCTGGCCACGCTCCAGATAACGGACATCAGTGAGATCATTTTGGACCGGCTCCAGCGGTCGATCAGATAAGATAGCGGCAGAGCGAAGACCGCAACACCGATAAGCACCACGGACATCAGCCAGCCAACCTCGGTATCGCTCAGTCCCAGGTCGGCCTTCAAGGCCGGCGTCATGGGTCCGATCACCGACCGCAGCGCGTAGTCCATCATATAGAGGACGAAAAGAACTACTATCGTGTACCACACCTGCCACGGCTTAACTTTGATCAGGACATCGCTATTTTCCGTTTGCCCTTTTTTCATCACAACCTCCGGTAATTTTTATGGCTCTATATTACAGCAATCAGCCGCCTTATTTTTTTACAACCGTGGCAGAGCAGTTTCCCTGTTTTCCGGCATTAACCGTGAAGCCGACTTTTGCGCCCTCGACCTGCCTCGGTCCGGAAACGCCCCTCATCTGCCATGTAAGCTCGCATACCTGTGCCATGGCCTGGGCCGGGATGGCTTCTCCAAAAGAGGCACAGCCGCCGCTGGTGTTTACCGGCATCCTGCCGCCGATACCCGTAACGCCTTCCCGCAGCAGCTTCTCAGCGTCTCCCCGCTTGCAGAGCCCGATCTCCTCGTACCAGCCCAGCTCGAAGGCTGAGCTAAGATCGTATACCTCCGCCAGGTCCAGATCTTCCGGGCCGATGCCCGCTTCTTCGTACGCGTTGTAGGCTGCTCGGACTCCCATGCCGTTGTTAAAATCGAGGTCACCCGAGTCGCTGGCTATATCCAATCCATATCCTCCGCTCCTGGGGTCGGGGTATTTAGGGGTGGCTATTCCCACACTGGCCAGCCTGACAGGCTTACGGGTGTGCTTTTTAGCCGCCTTCATGCTGCTGAGGACGATTGCGGCCGCGCCGTCGCTGGTCGCGCATAGCTCGTACAGCCTCAGGGGATAGGTTACCATGGGTGATTTGAACACATCTTCGACGGTAAATACCTTTTTAAAGCGCGCCAGGGGATTGAGCGCTCCGAATTGGCTGTTTTTAACTTTTACCAGGGCCAGGTCGTTTTCGGTCATTCCGTAATGATGCATCCTGTATGTAGCCATGAAAGCAAACCCGGTGGGATTGGTCAGTCACAGCACCCTGAAACGCTGTGAATCCAGGTCATTAGGGTCGTCCTCCCGGCCGACAGTAGTGACACCGAAAAAACCGGAGGGCGAAATGCTGGCTGCAACAACCAGTACATAATCACAGAAGCCGGAGTTGATGTAGGCCTGCGCTGTCTTCAACGCGTATCCGCCCGTCGCGCAGGCGTTGTATACATTGACCACCGGTATACCGTTGTTGCCTATTTTCTGCGATAATCTGCAGCCGGCTAACAGGCCATCGACGCCGCTCCAGGGATCCGAACCTGCCACGACAAACTGGATGTCCTTCCACTCCAGACCGGCGTCTTTAAGGGCTTTTTGAGCCACTTCGAGGTTCAGCTCAGGAACGCTCTTCTCTTTTATTTTTCCCCAGGGATGCATGGCTACTCCCAGAATAGCTACTTCATTCATTATTTCACCTCATTATTTAATGCTGACATTTGTGTTGTCTCTATTTGTGAGCAGGCCTGAACTTCCATGCCATAACGTCGTTCCCCTGGCTGTCCTCATACAGCTTCTCAATCACGACGTCCATATCCATGCCGACCTCCAGGTTTTTTTCGTCAAAGCCGGCGGAAATCTGTCCGGTGATGCTGATGCCTTCAGGCAGGCTGACCATTCCGACGCCGAAGGGAACAAAAGGATCGGGGGCGTGGTACGGCGGCGGCGGCGAGAAGTAGTTGACGGAATAGGCCTCTAATTTGCCTTTGTTGCCGAGCATCACGGATTGCATGGCCCCATCTTTTTTACAGTTCGGATTACGGCATACCTGTGCCGGCGGGAAGAAATAGCCGTTGCATAAAGAACATTTGCTGGCTATGATATGCGGCTCCTGGGGCGGCATTGTGAACCAGCCCTGGATGGCGGGAACCTGCTGTTTTTGCGCGTTTTGATCGCTCATGGATGGCCTCCTTAATTCATATCCAATTTTTTATGTAAGCTTCGTGATATCGAAAGGTGTCTTTGCCCCGTCGGGCGTGTAGTCGTAGAACCCTTTGCCCGCCTTTTTGCCGAGGCGTCCGGCCTGCACCATCTTATCGATCAGTGTAGATGTCGGAGCATACGCTTCTATTCCCATAGCCTTGAACGCCTGGCCGACACGCTGATAGACGTCCAGCCCTGCGTAGTCCGCCATCTCGAACGGCCCCAGGGTCCAGCCATAGCCGTATTTCATACCTGTATCGACGTCCTGAACCGTAGCAATGTCCTGTTCCACCAGGTTGAGGGCCTCGCGGAAGGCTGTGCCGGTGATACGGTTCATGATGAAACCGGGTATATCCTTCATGACTTTCACCGGATATTTATTAAGCGAAAGTATGAAATCCACGCTTTTCTGAAAAACCGCTGCGGATGTTTCTTCTCCTTTGATCACTTCAACCAGCAGCATCAGAGGTACCGGACCAAAAAAGTGCAGCCCCACCATCCTCTCGGGATGCTGCGCATCTGCCGCCAGGCGTGTAATACGTATGCTGGATGTATTGCTGGCCAGTATAGTCTCCGCCGGACAGATTCGTTCCAGCTCCTGGAAAAGCTCTTTCTTGAGTTTTTCGTCTTCATAGACCGCTTCGATGACCCACCGGCACTTTGCGGCGACGGCAAGATCTTTTACTGCGCTGATCCGTTCCTGTACGGCTTGAGCCGGATCCTTGAGCAGGCCCTTGCTCTCGAGTTTGCCGGTCGACCAGCGGATATTGGCCAGGGCTTTATCCACAGCCCCGGCATTGGAATCCTGCAGGTAGACGCGATAACCATTCTGAGCGGCAACCTGCGCGATGCCGGTGCCCATAAAGCCGGCGCCGATGACGAGAATGTTTTCCATGCAAATTCTCCTTCTGACTTTTATAGTCGGCCTGAACGTGAATTGGCCGTCCGGACTAACGTATATACGAATCCTGAACTACAAATAGCGATAAATATCATTTCTCGGCCAGCAATTGCTCATGTTTTACCCTGTCCATGTCGGCGATATAGGGTCTGGAAGCCATGAAATAGCACAGGCCGCCCAGAACGCCGCCCATGGTAGCAATTATCAACGCGGTGCCGAGCGCCTGGGCATCCTGCCCAAGCGCGTTGGAAATAGCACCGACCAGGTAAGGGCTCCAGCCGCCGCCGAATACGTACATGAAAAAAATCATGGCGCCCCATACAAGGCCTTTCTGGGCTACCGGGGCGACATCCTGCGCCATGGCCATGATGCAGGGAATCGCCATCACATTTAAAATGCCGTAGATGATGATCAGTGCCATGCCCAGCGGCCCTTTTAACTGTAAGAACAGGGCTGCTGCAAGGAAAAAGGCGCTGAGTATAATGGTGATCGCCGGCACATAAAGCCTGCCCCTGGGATTTTTCCTGAACCATAAATCCGCCAGGAATCCGCCCAGCGGCGAGCCGATGATGGCGGCCAGCACGATGGGAACAAGTATGCTGTTGGCAGCCAGCACATCCACTCCCCAGGCGCGTCCGATAAAAGCCGGCGACCAGAAAAGGAATGACATCGACATAACGTTGGCCAGGCCGTAGCCTACGAAGGTCCAGACCAGCGTGGGGATTTTGAAAAGGCCGGCTATTGAGTGGACGAAATCCACTTTCACGCCGGGCGCCTGGTCTGCATCCACGGTTTTGTAATCCTTCATAAAGAATGCCATCAGGCCCAGGGCTATGCCCGGTATGGCGAAGATGAAGAAGGGCGCCTGCCATCCGTACTGCTTGGCTATGATGCCTCCTGCCAGTGAACCCAGCGCTATTCCCAGCGGCACAGCCGCGTTGAAGACGCCCATGGCTATGCCGCGCGCCTTTTTTGAGTAAGCGGCGCCGATCATGGCCGAGCCGCCCGGCACAAATCCGGCTTCACCCACACCGACCAGGCTGCGAGGGACCAGGAAGCTCCAGAAATTCCAGGCAAAACCGTTGGCAGCCGTGAAAGCGCTCCAGAGCAGTGCCATGATTCCCACGGCCTTGCGCCTGCTCCAGCGGTCTATCAGATAGGAAATGGGAAAAGAGAAGACGGCGATGCTCAGCAGAAATACCGTCCCCAGGATGCCCATCTCGCCGTCGTTCAGCCCCAGGGCGGCTTTCATGGGCTCTACAACGGCGGCCACTACCTGCCGGTCCATAAAATTAACCATCAGGAGGAGAGTGCAGGTGATCAGTATATAAAGCTTCCCTCCCGCTCCGGCCTTATATTCTTTTGGTGCGCCTGTATCCATCGACACTAATCACCTCCTATTTAACGGATTGTTATCGTATCGTTCTGCCGATTATTGTTCTTCTTTTACCAGTCCAGGCCTTTGGATCTGCGGACTTTCCTGTAATGGTCCATGGTCTGCTCGAAGGCCTCGGCCCTGGCCAGCGTATCCTGGGGATTGAAAACACGCTTGTCGATGATATCGCCTTCGACCCACAGGGTAGGCACGTCCAGCTTTTTAAGCAGGAAATCCTGTATCGGTCGGAGATTGGAACTTGCTGCGCGGCAGGAGATGAGCGGGTGCAGGAAAAAGCCGTCGGCGCGATATCCCCTGGCATAATTCAGATAGCACGCTACGATGGGATTATTGATGCTGTTCTTCCGGGCATGCGTGTGTATATTGAAAACGAAGTTACGAGAGAGGCGTGCCAGCTTCTCTACGGGATCGCTGATCCTGCTCAGATCCGGCGGTTTGGGGGCGTGATAGCCGTAGCCCTCGAAGACGAAATTCCAGCCCTTCTCGGCCAGGCTGTCGAAGAACTTGAGGCTGTGCCATGGGGGCAGCTCGGCAAAGATCAACCGGTATTTCTCGGGATAGTTGATGGCTGCTTCTTTATTCTTAATCCTCTCCTGTACCTCGGCCAGCATGTCCTGGTACAGCTTAAGCGCTATCTTCATATCGCCGGCGAAGAAAAGCGACGGCGGCATGCTGCTCCAGAAGTCCGTGCTGTGCATGGGCCCGGGTATGGCCTTGCGGGCCTCGCTGATCTGAGACACAGTTTCGTGGATCTGAATTGCCAGCTCCATCAGTTCTTCAAACCTGTTCCAGTCCATCTTCTTCTTGAAAAGCTTCTCCAGGAAAGAGATGTAATCGTTGAGCTCTTTAACCAGGAACTTCACCTGGTACCCTTCGAGATCCTCCTCCGAACCCTCGGCAGTGCCCATTACCGGCATCTCAAGGCACCATTGCGGGGTATCGAAGTACCTGGCCAGTGCCTGGAACCACTTGAAGCGCGCGTCGCAAAAGATGCCTGAGCCGAGCAATAGCGATGGTCTGGCCATACCGCCCAGCGGCGCATCGGGTGGTATCCTTCCGCCGTTTTCCTTCATCATGCGGTACGAGTAGCCGATGGTACTCCTGCCGTATCCGCACATGTGTGTGGGGAAGCCGTCGGAGTCCGAAGCATCCAGGAATTGCTCGGCTGTGCCGGAGGCCGCCAGCAGCGTGGCGTAATTCTCGGGGTAGATGATGTTGAGGTCCATGGCCTTGAGGGGTATATCGCCTTCGAAGATGGTAAGCATCGACCATACTGTAGGTCGGCCCTCTTTGCTGGCCTGCAGCGTGTCGACATAGTCCTGCTGCACCAGGTTGCGCAGCGGGTACATGCTCTTCAGGCGGTTGATGGCCCTTTTCTTCTCGGTTTTAGCCGTAGTTTCTGTTTCACTCATAAAACACACTCCCTGTGGGAAAGAGCATTCTCCAGGCAAGGTGGCAACTGCTCTCAGAATGCAGTGACTATAGAAGCGGATATAATACGAAGCTTCGATACCGGTGCTATATAATTCTGCTGTCCTTGCCTTTCCAGTATTTTTCCTTGACCAGGCGGCGTAATATCTTTCCGGTAGGAGTCATGGGCAGCTCTGTAACGAAGTCCACGGTGCGCGGACGTTTATAGCCGGCCAGCTTTCCCTTGGTGAACTCGATGATCTCTTCCTGCGTAGCGCTCGTTCCGTCCTTCAGCAGGACCACCGCCTTGACCGACTCGCCCCAGAATTCGTCCGGCACTCCGACAATGGCGACTTCCCTGACGGAGGGATGCGTATAGATTACGTTCTCAACCTCGGTGGGGTAGATGTTCTCACCGCCGGAGATAATCATGTCGTTTTTGCGGTCGACCAGGTACAGGTAGTTCTCCTCGTCCACGTATCCCATATCACCCACAGCACACCAGTCGCCGCGGAAGGCGGCCTTGGTGGCCTCGGGGTTCTTAAGGTATCCTTTAAAGATATTGATGCCGCGGGTATATATCTCACCTATCCCGCCGGGTTTCATCTCATTGCCGTCGGGGTCCAGTATCTTGATCTGCTTGCCGAAAACGGCCTGCCCCACCGAATTCAGCTTCCTGAGCTGATCCTCAGGACGTAAAGCGGTTACCACGCCCGTCTCGGTGGCGCCATAGCCCTCATAGAGCTTGCCGTTTTTAAAAAAGGATAGTATCTCTTTCTTGGTTTTGGCTGATATCGGTGCGGAGGAGGAGAGCAGCGTTGTCATACTCGAAACGTCGTATTTATTGCGCACTTCTTCGGGCAGGGCCAGGATAATGTTGTACATGGTCGGCACCATGCTGGAGATATTCACCTTGTATTTATCGATTATCTGCAGAATCTCCTCGCCGTTGAATCCGCGCAGGTGATATATATGGATGGTCATTCCGCTGAGAAAGGAAGCCATCACATTGTTGATGGAATTTGAATGGAAGGTAGGCATGACGATAAGGTTAACCATGTATGAGGTAACGAATTCGATATTCATGGCTATTGCTGTTTCAACGCCCGTTTTGTGCTGGGTGATAGCGCCCTTGGGGAAGCCGGTGGTGCCTGATGTATAACCTATGCATAAAATGTCCTCGGGGTCGATTTTTACATCGGGCTCTGAGATGGGCCCCTCTTTTACCAGGTCCTGATAAAGGCCGCCCGCATCGCGGAATTTCTTGCTCCCCACCACCCAGTATTTATCCGCGGGTATCTCTTTTATGTCCTTGGCCGCTGTTTCCATGACCGGTATGAATTCTTCTCCCATTATCATGGCGCAGGCGTCGGAGTTGTCGATGACGTACTTGATCTCGGGTGCCTGGAAGCGCCAGTTGACCGGTACCATGATGATGCCGGATTTAGCGCAGGCCATGATCAACTCGACGAACTGATAGCAGTTCATGAGCAGTATCCCCAGCCTGTCGCCTTTCTTTAATCCGCCGGCGAGCAGGTTATTGGCAATGCGGTTGACCCGGCGGTTGAGCTCCTCGTATGTGAAAGAGGCCTCATCGCCGACTATGGCATTGCGTTTGGGATATTTGTTGACACTATTGAGCAAAAGTTCGCCTACAACCAGATTCATATTTTTTCAACCTCCTGAATAATTTGAACTCAATGATCGGAATCCGAGCTGGATTTCGCGACACCGGTGTTACTGCCGCTTTTTGCTATCAGACGATTCATCAAAATTGGAGATTATTTTTACGGCGCTCTCCGTCCACTCCAGCAAAGCTTCATACTGTGCAAGGGTCCGGTCCACAACCAGCGTCCAGTAAAGCTTATCCAGCGGATCCGCCGAGCCCCACAGGTCGCTATTAATTGCCGGTTTAACCATCGCCTTATATTTATCGACCTCAACCCGTAATATTTTTGAGTATTTTTTTATGTCGTTCACAATATCCTTTCTGCTGACACGACTTCCATACCATAGCTTGGTCAGGAGAGTTTCACGGGGCACAACGAATTCAGGAGGCTCCTTAAGCCATTTTTTTAATTCGTCCATGCCCTTTTCGGTTATAGTGAAAACGTTTTTGTTGGGCAGCTTCTCCTGATCCACTCTTTCGCATTCAACCAGTCCCTCCTCAGCCAACAGGTTAAGTTTGCGATAAATCTGGCTGAGTGAAGGGCGCAAAGGCTCGAAAAACATTTTTGACAGATCGTATCCTGTTTTAGGGCCGTAACTGAGGAATCCCAGCAAGCCGTGTTTCAACGACATATCAATAAGCTCCTGTGATAAGTACTCCGATGGGCAGTACTCGTTTTAGTATATATATACCCAGGTCAATATTCGCTGCGGAATAAGATAACATATGCCTGAAATGCATGTCAAACCGGAATGTAGTCACGAGGACAGGGTATCAGAGGAGAAGTGAATATGGCCGTTATAATGAATGCAGAGCTATTAAATGTAGCGGTCTCTGGCGATCAGTGCCGCGCCCAGGGCGGCGATGATGCGGGGGTTCTGCGGCACCAGCACCTTGAGTTTCAGCTTTTCCTCGATGCTCCGGACCAGGCCGATATCGAGCGCGCCTCCGCCGATGACAGCCACCTCCGGCCGGATGTTGACGCCGCGTGTCAGGGCACTGACCTTGTCGGCGATGGATCGGTGGATGCCGGCCACGATGTCCTCGGGCTTATCGCCCTGCGCGATACGGGTGATGACCTCGGTCTCCAGGAACACCGTGCAGGATGTGGAGAAGCTGGACGGCTGCGTGGATTTTAAAGAGAGCGGGCCCAGGTCCTCTATCTTCAACTGCAGTATGCGTGCCACCAGTTGCAGCAGGCGGGCGCTGCCTGTGGCGCAGATCTCGGAGATATTGAAGTTGATGACCTGGCCTTTTTCATCGATATCGATGAGCTGGCTGCCCTGTCCGCCGATGTCCACTATTGTGCGGGCGGAAGGGAAGACAAGGTTGACGCCCCGGGCGTTGCAGACGATGACCCCGTGATAGCTGTCGGCCGCAGCATTGCGGCCGCCGGTGCCCGTGGAGCTTCCGGCTTTGATATCCTCCGGCTTGAGGCCGGCCATGTTCAGTACCTCCTCTTTGAGCGAGGCTGCCGTGGTGGCATAATTGTTACCCGAAGGTATCACAATTGACGCGATAATTACCCTGCTGTCATCTATGATGACGGCTTTGCCGCCGACGGATCCGATATCGATACCGAGATAATAGGCGCTCATTTAGTCTTCTCCCCGAAATCCACACGGGCCTCGGTGAGCTTCTTTTCGCGATGCGCCTGGTATTCGCCGCGCTGCACCAGTTTGAAGGCCTCGTCGCGCGCCAGTATGGCCGCTCCCAACGAGCCGGTGATAAGCGGCTCCTCGGGAATGAGCACGGGCACGCCCAGCACGGTCTCCATGGCCTTGACCATGCCGGCGTTCTTGGCCACTCCTCCGGTGAAGACCACCGGCACTTCCACCTTGAGCTGGCGGGCCAGCTTTACCACGCGCGTGGCTATGGCTATATAAACTCCGGCCAGTATATCCGGCAGTGGCTCCCCTGTTGAGAGACGTGAGATGATCTCCTGCTGGGCGAAGATGGTGCACAGGCTGTTGATTTTGACCGGTGTATCGGTCTGGAGGGAGATGTTGCCCATCTCGTTGAGGTCCAGTCCCAGCGTCTCGGCTGCCACCTCCAGGAACCTGCCTGTGCCGGCGGCGCATTTATCGTTGGTGAGGAAATCTACCAGGCGTCCGTTTTTGATTTTCAGCACTTTGGCGTCCTGTCCGCCGATGTCGATGGCCGTCCTAACATCGGGAAACAACGCTGCCACGCCTTTAGCGTGGCATGTCAGCTCGGTGATCTGTTTGTCGGCAAAGGGAACATTTACGCGGCCGTAGCCTGTGGAGACGATATAGGCGATATCCGCAAGCGGCACTCCGGCCTTGCTCAGGGTATCTTCCATGACCTTGTTGGCGCGCAGGCGGTGCTGAGCGCCGGTGGGGCCGACAACATAAGCCAGCATCTTGCCTTCGGCGTCCACAATAGTTGCCTTGGACATTGTGGAGCCGATATCGATGCCGGCAAAGTAAAGTCGTGAGGTCAGATCATCCATGCCGGGCACGGTGCTACCTTATCCCAGCGTCTCCAGGAATGCCTCAACCCTGGTCTTGATGGGCGCCAGCGACCTTTCGCTGTAATCGTGCTCGATATAGATGCTGGGAATGCCCAGCGTATCGAGATAGTGCCTCAGGTTAGGCACTTCGTAGCCGTGGGTATCGCAATATTTGACGCTCTGCAGGATAGCGCCGTTGACCTTCCAATCGGTTATGGCTTTCTTGATGTAGTTGAACCTGCTGTCCAGGTCCCTGTCATAATTGCGCTCAAGTTCGTGATGCGCGCTGTCCCGGTAGGTGCGCGGGCATTTGATATCGACCAGGTAGCGTTGCGCCAGGGAGTGGAGATTATAAGGGGCTTTAACGTCCGCCCAGAATGCCCTGGTACCGACACACGTATCATCCACCACGACACTGGCATCGGCGCTCTCAATGAGCTCATACAGGGAGGTATTGTCGAAAACCGGTCCCCACACCAGCAGGCGGGCTTTCTTTTTAGCAGGCTTTATACTGCGTTCCTTGACCTCTTTGATGACGTCTTCCAGGAGTTCGTTGCCTTCATCCACGGGCAGGCTGAAAAGAGCCACCAGTACTTCTATATTCTCCACGGATGTCAGCAGGGGCGGATCTGACTTGCGTAGATCGTAGAGATCCCTCACCAGCTTGCGCTGTTTATTATGAAGCTCACAGGCTTTCTTCAGCTTGTCGTCGGTCAGCTTCTCGCCGGCCAATTCTTCCAGGTGACGTTTGAAGGAGTTGATCTGCCCTTCGAAGTAGTCGACAGCCGGGTCGTGGTCGGTATGCGGCACATCTATCAGGTGTGTGAAGGGCGCGTCCTTGACGTAATCGCGCCAGGAAATGATCAGGGTCATTCCGATATCGCAGGTATGCGCTCCCACGATGCCGTCCAGGAAGTCGAATTTGCCTTTGAGTCCCAGGTCGATGATGCTGCGCAGGAAGGGGCAGACCACGGTGGTGGATACCTGGTCGGCGGCGGTGATCGGTTCGCTCATATCGCCGAAGACGCGGAAGGGCACCAATCCCAGCGCGCTGATTATCTCGATGGGCGGGTAGAGGCAGATATAGCCGATGATCTTCTTGCCGGCCTTGCGCAGCTCGCGCACCCGCAGTCCCCTGTCCGCATAGATTTCATGTGCTCTTGAAAGACCCTTGGTTGTAGCTATTACCATCTCAATCTCCCGGTTTTTATTATTCTCGGTTACCAGTCCAGTCCCTTGGATTTCCTGACCGTCCTGTAATGGTCCATGGTCTGCTCGAAAGCCTCGGCTTTGGCCAGCACCTCCTGAGGATTGAAAACGCGCTTGTCGATGATGTCGCCCTCCACCCACAGGCTGGGTATGTCCAGCTTGTCCTGCTCGAAGTGCTGTATCGTCCTGAGGCTGCAGCTGGCTGCGCGGCAGGAGATAAGCGGATGCATAAAGAAGCCGTCGGCCTTAAAGCCACGTGCGATCTTGAGATAGGTCTCAACGACGGGATTGGAGATACCGTCCTTCTTGGCATCGGGAAAAATGTTGAACCAGAAATTGCGCGCGAAGCGCGCCAGCTTCTCGCAGGGATCGCTGACCTTGCTCAGGTCGAGCGGCCTGGTGTTATGGTAGCCGAAGCTCTCGAAAACGAAATTCCAGCCCTTCTCTGCCAGCTGGTCGAAGAACTTGAGGCTGTGCCAGGGCGGTAGCTCGGCGAAGATCAGCCGGTATCTTTCCGGGAAGTTGATGCCCGATTCCTTGTTCTTAACGCGCTCCTGCACCTCGGCCAGCATGTCCTGGTAGAGCTTGAGTGACACCTTCATATCGCCGGCAAAAAAGAGGGCGGGCGGCATGCTGCTCCAGAAGTCCGTGCTGTGCATGGGTCCGGGAATGGCTTTGCGTGCCTCGCCGATCTGCCAGGTGGTCTCATGTATCCTGGTGGCCAGATCGATCAACTCCTCCAGTTTGGCCCAGTCCATCTTCTGCTTCAGCAGTTTTTCCAGGAATTCTATGAAGTCCTTGATCTCCCTGGTCAGGAATTTTACCTGATAATCTTCAATATCAGACTCGGTACCTTCGAATGTAGCCATCATGGGCATCTCAAGGCACCATTCAGGAGCATCGAAATATCTGGCCAGCGCCTGGAACCACTTAAAGCGTGCGTCGCAGATAATGCCAGATCCGAGCAGCAGCGCCGGTTTGGCCATGCCACCCAGCGGTGCATCGGGCGGTATCTTGCCGTTGTTTTCCTTCATCATGCGGTAGGAGTATCCGATGGTGCTCCTGCCGTATCCGCACATGTGGGTGGGGAAGCCGTCGGAGTCCGACGCGTCCAGGAACGGCTCGGCTGCGCCCGAGGCCGCCAGCAGCGTGGCGTAGTTCTCGGGATAAACGATGTTAAGCCCCATGGCCTTGAGCGGGAGGTCCCCCTCCCAGTAATTGAGCATGGACCATACGGTCGGCTTACCCTCGTTGCTGGCCTGCAGAGTGTTGACATAGTCCTGCTGCACCAGGTTGCGAAGTGGATACATGCTCTTCAGCCGGTTTATGGCTCTCTTCTTCTCGGTCTTGGCGGGAGTTGCGATTTCGCTCATAGTGCACCCCTTTATGAATTAAATATAGATGATGCCACGGATACCAGGTCTAAATCTTAGAACATAATGAGTATTATTGTAAAGCAGTGAGATCACTGTTTTTTATGCTCGTCGATTTTCTCGCGTACGTATTTGAAACCGGGTGTGATGTTTTCGGTGATGCCTGTTGCGAGCAGCGTCCTGACCGGGTTGCCCAGGTTGAGCCTTCCGCCGGATTTAAATAAGTTTTCCGCTGCGGTGAATAGTAGTTTGGCAGGCATGCCTATGGCTATCTCGTAGTCATAAACTCCTGAAAATGTCCTGTCTCCCATGCCCGGTATGACGATCTGGGGTATCCCGGTTATAAAAGGTACCAGGCCGCCTTTAATACAGGTTTCACCGAAGCCCTCGAAAGTTGATGTCGGGTAATTTTCGCCTTCGTAGGTTAGCGCATGGATGATATGGGTGATATTCTCCCCGTTGCCGAAAACCAGCAGGCTGTCGGGAATGACCGGTGCATGAGCAGCGGGCGAACAGACCAAACCGTGATATTGGCTCAACTCGAGCAGCTTGCTCTGGCCGACCTGGTCAAGGCCATGCTTTTGCCGCTTCTTTTCCGCTTCTGCATCCTTATGCCAGGCCTGGAAAAGCTGGCTTTGCAGCAGGTCGTCGGCCGATACTTCCACCCACCTGTGAGAGGCCGTTGCCGGGGTGCAGAAATTGTCATCGGACGTCATCGCCACTGTCCAACCCCACCTGCGGGAATAGGTTATCGCCTGGCATAGCGCCCATTTTTGTCCTGATTGGGAAGGCCTGACGGCTTTCGGAGGTATTTCCGTCTCCTCCCGGATATATTTGATGGCAACGGGATAGGTTGCGAGGTGAAGCCTCTCAAACAATTCGGCACCTGCTTTCCGGTAATCAGACAATTCGGGCATAAACCACCTCTCAGCAAGTTAATACTGTTGGCTTTGTATCAGTCTGGGTTAGCAGACCGTTTCTTCTTCTTTTTTCTGAGTGGAAGAATCATCGCGCTCAGGTAGGATGGGTTGATCAGCAAAGGCGCCAGTGCCTCCTTGCCCTTCAAACCGGCCTTGGCACAGGCCTTCTTGACTTTGGCACGGTAGACCAGGTCTTTGTATTCACCCACCGGGTCATAGCCGAAGTAATCCATAAACCACAGCTTCCCGGATGCCTGCGCGTCTTTTATCATCTCCACCGGGTGCACACGGCGCTTGTATTTCTCCTTGAGCGCAAGAGCCTCCTCATAGGTATCAACATGGATCATCTTCCAGTTGGGGTCAGGCACCACGTAGCCGCTGCTGTTGAGAATGTCGTAGCGCTTCTTGGTTTCCTCGAAATCCTTGCCGCAGACCATCATGCACTGCGAGCAGGTAATGAGGTTGGGGTCTCTTTCAAGGCCATTGAATCCCATTCGTTCATACATCTGCACCATGATGCGCTGGCGCTCCTGTTCACTTTTAGGAAGGTGTTCGTAGTCCGGCAAGGAATCCTCGATTTTTCCCCGGGGGTAGAGGTCTCTGGCGACATGCCTGATAACATCGAAGCGGAGCGTACTGTCGCCCGTCCTGCCTCCCACCTGCATGTAAGCTGACCGGATCTCCCTCCTTTTATTAGGATCAGGTTGGGCATCCGTCCATTCCTTAATCCAATGCTGACCCCAGTTGGTCCACTTCTTGTCTCTGGAAATGGCATGTAAACCGAAGCAGGGCGCATTGCAGAAATCAAGGTTATCACGCTTGCCGCGGGCGTGTAACTCGCCGTTGATAAGCAGGTATTCTTCCTCATCGTCCCTGAACATGCCCATGGTGCACGATTTGTCGCACAGCTTGCACGCCTTGCAGCGGTTATCCATCACATAACGCGCCGGCTCCATGGCGTCTGATTTGAGCCTGGCATTGGTGACTACCGTACCCAATACGATGCAGGCACCGTACTCTTTAGTAACCAGGTTGCCCGACAACCCGAAGCTGCCCAGTCCGGCCACAAGCGCTCCAAAGCGGTGAGAAAAAGTCGGGCGGACCATGAAAGGGTCGATACTGCGGCGGTAAGTGTTATTGGGCGGGACAACCCTTGCCCTGTATCCCAGACTGATTATGTAGTCTGCGATTTCCTTGCAGATACGGTGAGCGCGCTGGTTTTTAATAGCCTGGTCGATATTGTGAGGCGCCGGGGAAACCTTGCCGAAGAAGTCATAGATTGCATTGACATCCAGGGGCAGCGCTATCGATACAATTGATTTGGCGCCCCGCATGATGTAGCCCGGATCCAGCGAAGCAGGGCCATCCATACGCTCGGGGCCGGCAACTCCTACCAGCGTAGCGCCGGCTTTTTTTGCGAAGCCCTTGATGTTTTCTTCTAAACTGAGCATGCAAGGAACCTCCTTTGATAGTTTGTTCAGGTCGCACTGACCAACGCCAGTATCATCTCGCTAAAACTGGCGATATATTTATCCAGAGTGTAGTTCTTCTTGAACTGCCAGCGCTTAAGCGCCCACATATCGCCCATAGATACGATGGTGCTGGCCACCAGGTCAGCGTTTGTTGCCCGGAACACGCCGCTCTCATAGCCTTTTCGTATGATATGAATAAACGCATCGTGTATATGCGAGTTCACTTCGATCACCGGCAATCGCAGGGATGGCGACAGGCTATGCATTTCCTTATATAGAAACACTGTGCTTTCCCAGTATGTATTGTGGTACCGTATGTAGAGGTCAATGGCAGTCTTAAGCGCTTCAGGCGGCTCCAGCGTCTCACACAGGTCGTTGATTTCCCTGATCAATTTGCGGGCCTGGTCCAAGCCGTAGTTGAAGGCCAGGTAGATGATATCCTCACGGGTCCCGATGTAATGGTAGAGGTTGCCGATGGTCATGTTGCTGGCCCGGGCTATTTCCCGGATGCCGGTCTTCTGAATCCCCTTGGCGGCGATCAGGTGAAGGGCCGCCTGGCTGATCTGATGACGCCTATCCTCAACCAACCCGTTATTGGGGCTGAAGGTTCTTACAATCGTTTGTTCTGACTTTACCATGCAGTCACCGGCAGGGAATGTCGTATATCGAACAATTGATAGATTACCCTGGCTCCAACAATTAGTCAAATCGTATCTGCGCAATTGCGGCAGCACAATTACCCTGCGGGAAGCATAGGGTACGGATTGGGACGGGGGCCATGCCCCATGGCTATAACAATGCGAATGTTGACAAAATTTGGCGGCATGGTAAAATGCTGACTGACCGTCAGTCAGCATTTTACCGAGTAATTATAAGCGGGAGGGAAGAGATGTACGTGTTCGGCAGCCAGCAATGGCTCGATGCTTTTGTAACGGCCATCAACGGGAGCAAGAAATACGAGGATGCGGCCAGGGATTGGGAGGGGGATTTCTATTTCATACTGGAACCGGGCGGACCGGTGACCGAGAGGCAGTATATGTACCTTGACCTGTGGCATGGCAAGTGCAGGAAAGCGGAAATCGTGGAGGAGAAGGACAAGAACAAATACAAGCCTGAATTCACTGTCGCCGGGAACCTGGCCATTTGGAAACAGATCAGGGAGAAAAAACTCAACGCTACGCAGGCGTTGTTGACCCGGCAATTGAAGCTCACCGGCAACATCAGCAAGGTAATGCGGGCAACCGGCGCCACGCGAGAGCTTTCAGCTGCTACTTCGGAGGTACCGACGATATTTCCAGGTTAAGCATTACTGCACGCGGGAGATGCTAAATATGGCAGCAAAGAAAGGCTATAAAAAACTGTCGTTGATAACCGATATAAGGGGTATTAAAAATGCAATCGGCGAGATGAGAGGCAAAGGGCATCCGCATCAGCCCAAGTTTAATGCCCGGTACCTTCCTGCCCCGGATGATCCGGTGCTGAACGAGCAATGGTTCCGGGATACTATTACAGAAAAGGTTGAGAGACACCCGCTCAATGCCATGGAATATCCTTTTGCCGGTGAAAGGATATTCGACGCGCCTCTGGTAAGCTTTGTACAAGGGAATGATCCCATCTTCTGCGAACTGAAACAGATTATCGGCCTGCACCATCTGATGCCGGCAGAATGGTTGGCCTGGCAGGCGGAGAACAACGGGCTTGCCGGTCCCGGGGCAGATGATATCAGCGTGGTGTCGTTCGTACTGCCGATCACCGAGCGGACCAGGAAAGAGAACGCCGCTATGAAAGAGTGGACTTCTGAGCGTTGGGCACAGACCCGGCTGCTGGGCGAGATTTTCAGCCAGGCGATGGTCAGGGAGATCGTGACACATCTAATGTCGAAGGGTGTCCTGGCTGTAGCGCCGGACGTAACGCCCCTGATGAGAAAGCAGCGCTATTCCGGGGTTGGATGGGCGTCGCCCTGGTCCCACCGGCATATAGCTTACGCAGCCGGCCTGGGCACATTCGGTATGCACGATTTTCTCATCACCGAACTGGGTGCAGCGCACCGATGCGGCAGCTTTATTGTAAACCTGCGGCTGCAGCCTGACCGGGTGCGGCCGGCTAATATACATGCCGGATGCCTGCAGTATAACGGGGTCAAGTGCCTGAAATGCGCATCCAAATGCCCGGTCAATGCCATAGATGAGCGCGGCCACGACAAGGAAACCTGCTATCAGCGAGTATCCAAATCGCTGGCTTACTGCAATAAAAACTACCACATTTTTATTTATGGCTGCGGGCTTTGCTCGGTGGGGGTTCCCTGCGCGGGGGAAATACCGGTGAAAGCAAAGGATGCATAATCATACGAGAATAACGTGAAAACACATGCTCGCGTATAACAATTGAGATATCTCGTTAGTAAAATGGGGTGAGTGCGAAAATGCAAGAAAAAAAGTACGAGGTCAGCAGGGGTTTAGGAGTGACAATATTGTTGATACTATCACTCCTCTGGCTCATCAATTTTGCGGACCGGTCGATCATGACCGTGGTCCTGGAGGCGGTCAAAGCGGATCTTAAGCTCACGGATTCGCAAGCAGGTAGCCTGGCTGCCGTGCTTACTGCAGGCATCGCCATTTTGACTATACCGGCATCCATTTTTGGAGACAGGTGGGCGCGCCGCAAGGTTATATCAGTGATGGCTGTGATCTGGAGTGCGGCCACACTGGCCACCGCTTTTTGTGTGAATCTGGGGCAGATGCTGCTGGCGAGGTTCATGGTCGGCGCCGGTGAAGCAGGCTACTCCCCTGTGGGGCAGGCATGGCTTTCGGTTACATTCCGCAAGGAAACGCGGTCACTCATCCTGGGCATATTTTTTGCATTCAGCCAGCTGGGAATGGTCGTCGGCCTGATTCTCGGCGGCTGGCTGGTCACCTCCACCGGCGACTGGCGTGTACCATTTTATGTCTTCGGCGTCCCCGGGATGATATTGGCCGCAATTGTTTTTTTCTTACCCGATTACAAAACGATTATAAAACAGGGCGAAGCCACACTCAGCAAAGATTATTTTAAGAGCTGGGCTGACATATTTAGGTGCAAATCCTACCTCCTCCCGACTATCGGAGGGATATTTTTCCTGACCACCACGGTGGCGGCGACTGTTTGGACCCCGGCGCTTTTGATGCGAGCTTACAATATGAACGCGGCACAGGCGGGCCAGAGCTTCGGGCTGGTTTCTCTGGTGCTGCTGATTGCCCCGCTGGGTGGATTTATGGCTGACCGCTGGCAGAAACGTCATAAAAGCGGCCGCCCGCTCTTCCTTGCCCTGACGTGCTTCCTGGCGCTGGTATTTTTTACGGCTGCGTTCATTAGCATAGGCCTGACAGTCCAGTTGTTCCTGACATTGCTGGGCGCTGCCATGTTCTTTGTCGCCTTGAACCTGCCGGTGGGGTTCACCGTCGTGAATGATGTCATAGCGCCGGGACTGAGATCCACAGCCATAGGCATATCGGCACTGGTGATGCAGGGCTTGGGCGCCACGCTGGGTACAGTAGCTGTGGGTACAATATCCGACCATCTAGGTGGGGGGGCGGCCGGTCTGCAGGGTGGACTTTTATGGACGCTCCCGATTTTTGCCCTGGCGATAGTGACCAATCTTATACTGGTTAAATTCTACCCGGCAGACAGTGCAAAATGCAGCGACCTTGTTTATGCTGAAAGGTGATAGTTGGAAATAATCAGCAGGCAAAAAATATATAAGGAGTATCATTATGGCAAACGTACCTAAGAGAGTTGCGTTGATAGGGCTGGATTGTGCATTGCCCCATTTGATCGAGAAACATATAGCGGACGGCCACCTGCCGACATTTAAAAAGCTCATCGAAGGCGGGGTGATTGCGGATAATTGCCTTGTTCCCTATCCTACGGTTACACCGCCTAACTGGGCGTCCATCGCCACGGGCGCATGGCCGGGGACCCACGGTATAACGGATTTTCACGCGCACAAACAGGGAACGACCCCGATCAATACAAATTGCGTGCAGTCATTCGACAGCGGGATATGCCAGGCAGAATACCTCTGGGATACCGCGGACAGGGCCGGCAAGAAATGTATCGTATTCAACTATCCCGGCTCCTGGCCTTCAAGGATGAAAAATGGCATAGTTGTCGGCGGCAGGGGGCTGGCTATAGGCGAGCACCGCGATAATATGCCAGCGCTTTTCACGCGCGCCCGGTTGAGCAACGATATGCTGATCACGTCCGGTTTTTATCCCCGGGGTATCAAAGGTAAATTTATCGAGGCTACGGGCTGGAAGAACCTGCCCAAGGCCGAAAATGACCCGATGGAATTGGCAGCAGAAATGGTGTTCCGCGACGCGGAAGTCCAGCCTGCGCCGACCACCTGGTATGTGCTGGCCCGCCAATCAGGCAATACGGGCTACGACAGGGTCACCCTCTCGCCCGACAGGGATTTGAATACGGCATTCTGCACACTCAGCGTCGGGGAATGGAGCCCGGTAATCCGCACAAAACTGGGTATGCCGGATGGCAGGGAAGAAGAAGTGTTCTTCCGCTGCAAGCTTATCGAGCTCAGCGACGAAGCGGAGGACTTCAGGTTGTATGTAAGTTCTATAGGTACCGGCGCTGCGTTGAGCGAGCCGCCTGAAATTATGGAAGAGCTTGTTTCGGCAGAGGGCATAACAGGCAACTCCGGTGGCATCCTCGGCTACGCACTTGAATGGTATGACCTGAACACGTTTGTGGAGATAAATGAATACTACTCACAGTATTTGGCTGATTGCGCCTGCGCTTTGCTTGGAAAGCATGAATGGGACCTGTTTTTTATGCATGCACATTCGCCCGACTGGGCCTATCACATGATACTGACCGAGATGGACCCTGACCTTAATCATGATAAGGACAGGCTGAAGGCGGCCTGGGATGCGCACCTGAGGATATACCAGGCGCAGGACCGGATGTTGGAACAGATATTGAAGGTATGTGATAAGGATACATTGACCATACTGGTTTCAGACCACGGCGCTGTGCCTGACGGCCCCAATATCGATCCTTTTAAGATGCTTGTACCGGCTGGCCTTACCGTGCTGTCCGAAAAGCAGGTTGACTTCGCCAACATGGGGGATATTAAAGGAAGGGCACAGGGATTGATAGATGAGTTCAGGGTGGCCTTTCAGGTACCGGACGTCGGTAAATCCAAGTGTTTTCCCCAGCGAGCTATCTACGTGTACATCAATCTTAAGGGCCGCGATCCCGAGGGCATCGTGGATCCCAAGGACTACAGGGTAGTTCAGCAGCAGATCATCGACGCATTGCTCACATATGTAGATCCTGCTACGGGCAAACGCCCGATTTCGCTGGCATTGACCAAGCAGGATGCCCGTATACTCGGCCTTTACGGCGACCGAGTAGGCGATGTAGTTTACGCAGTTTACCCCTGGTTTTCCGGCCAGCATGCCAATATCCTGCCGGCTGCTGAATGGGGCGTGGGCAACCTGAAAGCGCTGCTGACCTTCAGCGGTCCCGGGATCAAGAAGGGCTACCGGCTGGCGAGGACCTGCAACCTGGTGGATATAGTCCCCACTCTATGCTACCTGATGGACCTGCCGCTGCCGCCCACGGTTGAGGGTGCCGTGCTCTACCAGGCCTTTAAAAACCCGGACTTCAAATCTGACGAGATCGCCAAGCTGAAGGCTGGGCTGGCCAGGATGGAGGCGGCTCTGCAGCGCGGCGAACGCCAGCCATGGGACAAGCATGAGTGTGCCTGAGGAAAGGCTAATATATCTGCAGAGGGCAGTGCGGCTTATGCGCCCGCACCGCCAAGGCAGGAGGTGCAATGGAACTGACGGATTGTATCGTTGAATATCGCAGGGAAAGCGGTGACGGGCATCTCTTTACCATGACGCCCGAGGGGTTGCCGGTATTCCGGGTGGATTACCGGGAGCTTTCGCCAGAAGGCCGCAGGCACTGGGCCAACCGGATGTTAAATGCCGCTGCACTCTGCTGCGTTGCCACCACCCTGGCTTCAGATCTG
>Ga0208828_1000150_pt1 | contig 31962 bp, 23 predicted proteins | sample Kivu_160m_FD_185487 | JGI IMG/M metagenome (GOLD analysis project Ga0208828, IMG submission 185487) | Freshwater microbial communities from Lake Kivu, Western Province, Rwanda to study Microbial Dark Matter (Phase II) - Kivu_160m (SPAdes)... | ecosystem: Environmental > Aquatic > Freshwater >... | reverse complement strand
GAAATGATGACCCGCAGACTATTGGGCGTTATTTCTGACCTTGACCCAAACTTACCGGCATTACTGGCTGCTCATGTCTCGGTGTCTACAGCTAAGCCGGGGTCGGAGAGAAGCATGGTAGTCGGCAGAGACCCTGTTTTGCTATTGGGCAATATTGCTCAGTCTGTTTTCGACTATGTAGCTTTGGGGCATATCCACAGGCAGCAAGTTTTAATTCAAAATCCACCTGTGGTCTATGCTGGTAGCCTGGAGCGTTTCGACTTCGGTGACGAGGGCCAGGATAAGGGCTTCTTCGTAGTTGATGTTGAATTGAGGGGTAAGGGAAGACATGTGACCTATGAATTTCATAAAGTAAATGCCCGGCGCTTTATGATGCTCGAAGTTTGCATTGATATTGGGGATGTGGAGCCTACTATTGCTGTTTTGAAGGCTATTGCTCAGCACGAGGCAGAAATTAAAGATGCTATAGTAAGGGTTCAGCTTTCTCTGCCAGGCGCTCTGGAAGCTTTGCTTTGTGATGCAGAGATAAATAAAGCTCTCAGAGTGGCTCATTATGTTACTATTGCTAGAGAGGTCAGGCAGGAGGCGCGTCTTAGATTGAGTGAGTGGACAACCCAGAAGTTGACTCCGGTTGACGCACTGAAAAAATATTTAGAGACTAAGAAAGTATCAGATGAGCGCCAAAAGGTCTTACTTGAATATGGTGAAAGGCTGATGTGGGAAGCGGAACAAATGGTAGGAGAAAGCATGGAGGTTGGAGGTTAAGATGAAAATGAGATTCGGCTTAAGGGAGAAAATACTCATACCCTTTTTGGCGTTATCATTTATCTCGCTGGGCGTTATCAGTTCACTTTCGATTCGCAGCATATATCAAATCAGCTATACAGTTAGAGAGAATAGCATTACCATGGGAGAAGAAGTTGAGCGTCAGAGCATCGCAGCATTGGAGGATTTGGGCAGGAGGTTGATACAGCGGCGGGCATTGAACGTTTCCAACGAGATAGGGATATTCATGCGCTATCACCCGAACGCAACTATTTCTGAACTGAAAGATAACAAGGAACTGGTGGATATAGCGGTGCAGCGTGTTGGGCTAACCGGATATACAATGGTTTATGATAAAACAGGCACAGTCTATTTCCATAATGACCCGAAGATGGTGGGTGTCAACTTACTTAAGGTGGGTGGCGAGCCTGTCTACTTCTCATCTATTTTAGGCAGGAGTTTTGAGGGAGAAACCTCAGGTTATTACGATTGGGAAGACGAAAAAGGAGAGGTCAGGGTGAAATATATGCATTGCATACCTGTAGAAGGAGCAGGGCTTGTAGTAGCGGCAAATACCTATATTGACGAGTACTCGGCACCTGTCGAGGACTTGTTAGACCAGATAACTGCTGTAGTCTTGGCTACAAACCAATATATAGATGAGCAAGTGAGACAAGCGCAGTTGATGCTCATTATTGTTTTCAGTGGTATGATTTTTATTGCCACTGGAGTGATATTTCTACTGTCAAGGGCAATCACCCGACCAATATTAGCGCTGACCAAGGGCGCTGAGTTCATAGCGAAGGGTGAGCTTGACTATAACATTGAGGCTGACACCGGTGATGAAATCCAGCATTTGGCTGAGCAGTTCAATGATATGGCCAAGGCTTTGAAGGAGTCTTATACTGGCTTGGAACTGAAGGTCGAAGATCGCACTAGGCGAGAGCGGCAGAGAGCGGAGCAACTGCGTACCATAAATGAGGTCGGTCGCAAGATCAGCTCTTTCGTTAAGCTCGACGAGTTATTACCATATGTAGGCAATCTGCTTCGCGAAACTTTTCATTACTATAATGTCAACATTTTTCTCTTGGAATCAGGTTCTAGCAAGCTGACACTTAAAGCGTTGTGTCTGAGTGGCCAGAAGGGGGTCATACCAGTCGGAGTACCGTTGGAAATTGATGAGGAGAGTATAGTCGGCTGGGTAGCTCAGTCCGGCGAACCAATCTTGGCAAATGATGTAAGTGAGGATCCCAGGTATCGTGCTGTTGAAGCATTAAGGGAAACCAAGTCTGAGCTTGCTGTTCCTGTCAAGGTTGGGAATAATGTTATTGGAGTGCTGGATATTGAGAGCAAGGAAATCGACGCTTTCAGCGAAGCTGATTTATACACCGCCCAGACGTTAGCTGACCAGTTGGCTGTGGCTATTGAGAACGCCCGCCTTTATGAGGAGACACGGCAGATGGCAGTTATGGAAGAACGTAATCGTATGGCAAGGGAGATTCATGATACGCTGGCTCAAGGATTTAGCGGCATTATTCTGCAATTGGAAGCAGCTGAACAGGCTATGAGTGGTGATGTCTCAGCTACAGAGCGACATTTGAATCAAGCTCGAAGCTTAGCTCGAAAGAGTCTGGCCGAAGCCCGGCGGTCGGTATGGAATCTACGGCCTCAGGCTTTGGAGCAGTTGCGTTTGGTTGAGGCAATTAAGCAGGAGGTGGATAAATTCAGTCAGAGTATTGGGGTGAATGCTAAGTTCAGCGTTTTTGGCGCAAGGCGTGAGTTGCCACCTGAGATAGAAACAGGCCTTCTTCGAATTTGCCAGGAATCCTTGGCCAATGTGAGGAAACATGCCAAAGCTACTGAAGTAGAGGTAAGCTTGAATTTTAATGAATCAGCATTGGAGCTGAGTATTCGCGATAATGGCGTTGGCTTAAAATCTCGAGCAGCGAGTGGTGATGTAAATAAACGGGATACCTTCGGGCTGATAAGTATGCAAGAGCGTGCTCGAGGTTTAGGAGGTACGCTAGAACTGCAGAGCAGAAGAGGCAAAGGAACGCTGGTGAGGGTTGTTATTCCTACCAGCAAGGAGGTTTTGTAGTGGAAGCTATAAAGATTTTGATTGCTGATGACCATCCAGTAGTGAGAGAAGGGTTGTTTGCCATGTTAAGCAGGGAGGTTGACTTTGATGTGATTGGAGAGGCTAAGGATGGGGTGGAGGCAGTGAATAAAGCCAAGGAGTTGAGTCCAGATGTAGTGCTTATGGACCTTCGGATGCCGGAGATGGACGGCGTCGAAGCTATGCGCCAGATAAAGTCAGAGATGCCCGATGTCAAATTCATAATTCTGACTACATATAGCGATGACGAGTATATATTTAGTGGTATTGAAGCTGGTGCTCGGGCGTATCTGCTTAAGGATGCTCCGAGAGAGGATTTATTCAAGGCAATAAGAGCTGTTCATCGGGGCGAGTCGCTTATTCAACCAGTGGTGGCATCGAAATTGTTGGACCGTTTCTCCGAGCTGTCTCGCCGGACGCCGTCTGGAGATGAGCTTTCAAGTCGAGAGCTTGAAATATTGTGCCTTATGGCTAAGGGCGCGGCTAATAAGGAGATTAGTGCTCAGCTTAACATCGCCCAGAGTACAGTGAAGACGCATATTAGTAATATTTTTCAAAAACTGGGAGTGAATGACCGCACCGAAGCTGTGACTCAAGCTATTAAGAAGGGTATTATCCGTCTTTAGTCATACTAAAGTACTACGCGGCATAGGAAAAAGGGTTGACTTTTAAGTCAACCCTTTTCTGTATGTGAAACCAACCACTCTCCTGATGGTGTAACCGATCTGAGACGGTAAACTTAAAGTCAAGGTTATTGGCTGAAGTATATACTATGCCGAAGAAACGCTTGCCTTGATATCAGGAGAGATGTAATGGGAAATATAAAGTTGCTCATAGTCGATGATAATGAAGTAGTAAGGGAGGGGCTCAAGAGCATCCTTGAGCCTCAAGCTGATATAGATGTGGTTGGGGAGGCTGTGGATGGGCTGGACGCAGTGGCGAAAGCGGAAAAATTGAACCCTGATGTCATTTTGATGGATGCCCATATGCCCGGCATAGATGGCACAGAGGCAACCCGCCGTATAAAGAGAAGTCTGCCCGATGTGAAAATCTTGTTTCTAACGGTCTATGGTGATTATGTCGGCTCAGCGCTTGATGCGGGTGCTAGTTGGTATCTGACTAAAGATTGCAGGCGTCAAGACCTCATGGAAGCTATCAGAGTTTTGGCGCGGAGCACGCGAGCCAAGGCAGAAAAGGCCGGTTGATGGAAATCAGACATCGGTCCTAATCATAGTCTAAAAAGTTCTTTGTTCTATGCCCTCGAAATTACTGACACTCCGGCTATTTTAAACTGACCAGGACTGTCTTGTAGTTGCCAGTGATGTTTCTGCTGGCGGTGTCTTTAAATCAATTTAAATTCTAGTACGTCCACAAGTCCCATATCAGTCAACCTGAGTTCGGGTATTACCGGTAGAGCGATAAAAGAAAGGAGCGCAAAGGGAGCTGGTGGGACGTGCCCTAGTCCAGCGGCTGTTTTCTCTACTTTCTCAAATTTTTTTACGACTGTTTCCAAGGGCTCAGGTGAAAGTAGTCCAGCAACAGGTAGAGGCAAAGCTGCCAGGATTTTTCCATCGACGCATACTACTAATCCACCTTGCAATCTCTCAATCTCTTTGATTGCTGTGAAGATATCAGAGTCATTCGTGCCGACTGCTACTATGTTGTGAGAGTCATGGGCTATGGACGAGGCTAGCGCACCTCGTTTCAGACCAAAACCTTTGACCAGTCCTACGCCAATATTGCCACTTGCCTTGTGTCTTTCCACGACTACCAACTTTAAAATATCTTCTTCTAGGTCAGGTATAACTATGCCGTCTTTGATTTTCACGAGCTCAATTCTTTTTTTAGTGATTATCTGGCCGGGGATTATTTCGATAACTGGCAGGCATTTTCTATCTGTGGTTAACTTTAGCGCTCCTATGGCGAATGGCTTGATACGAACGGTATCGGTTAGCTCATTAGCCGAAGCTTTTAGTGGTGCCTCGAGATATTTACCATTCCTGGCTACCAGGCGACCTCTGTACAAGACCATATTTATTTCGAGATTTGGAAGGTCGGTGATGGTAATGAGATTTGCGATGTGGCCGGGAGCAATACCGCCATGGTCGTACAGCCTGAAATATTCGGCGGTGTTGATGGTTGCCAGTTGTATTGCACGTACCGGTTCAAGCCCGCTTTGTATCGCCTTCCTGACTACAGCATCAATGTCACCTTCTTGGAGCAAATCGGAGCAACTGCGGTCATCGACAACAAAAAAGCACCTGTGATACGTCCTGTCGTTAACCAAGGGTAAGAGAGTATCCAGGTTTTTCTCTGAGGAGCCCTCTCGTATCATAAGGTGCATTCCGCGTCTCAGCTTTTCTCTACCTTCTTCTAGCGTAGTTGACTCATGGTCTGAGCCAATGCCGGCGGATAAGTAAGCATTCAGCCGCTTATTCATAACACCTGGGGCATGTCCATCAATGACTTTGCCTTGGGCAGCAGCTATTTTCTTTAAAACCTCTCTGTCGCCACTGATAACACCCGGGAAATTCATCATCTCGCCAAGACCAATGAAGTTTTTCATCTTGAGTATCTTCTTAATATCTTGGGCTTTGATCTCTGCTCCACTGGTTTCCATGTTGGTGGCAGGCACGCATGATGGAGCTACGAAGAACATATCAAGGGGTAACTTCTGTGCCCAATCCATGACAAACTTTATGCCATTGAAGCCAGCCACGTTGGTTATTTCGTGCAGGTCAGTAATTGTTGCTGAGGTGCCTCTAGGGACTACGGCTTGAGCATATTGAGCCGGATGTAGCATTGAGCTCTCTATGTGGGTGTGCCCGTTTATTAGCCCTGGAGCCAGATAGCTGCCCTTCAGGTCGAGTATCTCTTTAGCCTTGACATAGTTACCGATGCCGGCAATTCTGTCACCATATATGGCTACATTGCCTTCTTCTATGATACCGGCGAAAGTATTTATTATCTTAGCGTTCTTAATCAGCAAGTCCGCAGGAGCGTCCCCACGGGCAACTGAAATCAGTTTAGCTAAGCTCATATTCTGCGCCTTCCATAAATTAGTCTATATAACATATATCTTTCAAATAACGAAACTTTTCATTCCAGTCAATTCCGTAGCCTACTACAAACTTATTGGGCACCGTAAACCCCAGATAATCAATGGTCACCGGAACTTGGTGGCGTGAGGGCTTATCGGTCAGGGCGCACAGTCTCAGGGACGATGGTTTTTTCTTTTGCAGATAATCCATCAAGAAAGAAACAGTCAGCCCGGTATCAACTATGTCCTCGACCACTAATACGTCTCTGTCTTTTATTGGTGTCTTCAAGCCATGCATCATTCTAACTTTACCGGAAGTTTCCATGCCTGCACCATAGCTCGAGACTTTGACGAAGTCCACCTCTACAGGTAAGCCAAGCTCACGGACAAGGTCAGCCATAAAAACGAATGAACCTTTGAGGATGCCGATTAGTAGAGGTTGCTTACCTTTGTAATCCTGCCTGATTTCAGCAGCCAGCTTGGCTACAGCCTGCTTTATTTCATCTTGAGGGATTAGAATTTTTGGCTGCCGAAACACGGGGGTGATTATACCCTTAGACGACTTTCTTGTCTATATGGTAACGGTGGATTTGCGGATTTGTTTTAGGGCTGTCAGCGCTTGACGATTAGTTTTTTAACGGCTTGTTGTAGGCCTTCGACGGTGAGTTCAAACATGGGGAAGATTTTTCTAATCATGCCTATGGTAGGTTCGTTCCAGTAATGGGGTGCTTCGGGGTTTAGCCAGACGCAGTGGCTGAAATGGTCAGCGATTTGTTTAAGACGGATTATGCCGGGTTTGTAGTTTCGCTCATAGTAGTAAATGGCACCGTAAACACTGTGTAGCTCCGATGGTGCCATCCAGGCATCTCCCACCAGTACCACCTTATAATCTGGCTCCGTGGTGTGTAACAGGTAGTCAGTGCTTATTGCGTCTCGGCGCTCAATGTCTTTATAAACGTAGTCGTAGATGCAATTATGAAAATAGTAGTATTGGAAGTCCTTGAAATGTGTGCTGTGGTGGGCAGCCGAGAATAGCAAGCTGCAGAGGTGGGCAAATGGGTTCATAGAGCCGCCTACATCCATGAGTAGAACTAGTTTCACCTTATTCTTTCGGCTTCGTCGCCAGATTAAATCTATATCACCGGCGTTTTTGGCGGTAGCATCGATAGTCTTTTCCAGGTCCAGTTCGTCCTCTGGTCCGGTGCGATTCAATTGTCGTAGTCCCTTTAAGGCTACTTCAATTTGGCGGATATCGAGCGTTAAGTCTTGACGGTAGTTGCGGAATTGCCGTTGCTCGGCAATCTGAATGGCGCTCCTGCCTCCTCCTCCACCACCAATCCTGAAGCCAGCCGGGTTTTGTCCAGAATGTCCGAAAGGTGAGGTGCCTCCTCTGCCAATCCAGTAGGCGCCACCGTCATGTTGCTCTGTTTGTTCCTGGAGTCTTTTTTCAAGTTCCTCCAGCAGTTTATCCAAATCCATTCTATCCAGCAGTGCCCTTTCCTCCTCGGTAAGGAGCATCCTGTTGAATGGGTCTTTGAGCCAGTTAAAGATTTGTTCTGAGATTTCCGTCGGAGCTTCTATACCTTTGAAATATTCCTGGAAGGCTACATCATAATGGTCGAAGTAAGACTCGCTTTTTACCAGTATAGCTCGGGCGAGATAGTAGAAGTCGTTCAGACTGGAGATGTAACCTTTGGACAGAGCTTCCATAAGGGTCATCCATTCTGTAATTGAAACGGGCACTTTTCTTTCTCTTAAGTTGTAGAAAAAGTTGGTAAACATACGAATGCCTATCTACTATTTATAAGCGTGGCGTATGTTAGCTGTCTATGGTCTTTGTGGTTTGTTTTTTCTTCATAAAGGTATTTATGAAATAAGCATAATCTGTTTCCTTTTTCAGCAAGGTGCCGGCGAAGGGGATATCAGTGTTTATTGTCTCATCAGGTGTACTACTGGCGATAAGGACACGAATCCAATCTATTAGTTCGCTCGTTGATGGTTTCTTGCGGAAGTCGTCAATCTTTCGTAATGAGTAGAATGTTGTCAGAGACTGGCGAAGGAGGCTATCTCTGATGTCAGGGAAGTGTACCTTTACTATTTCCTCCATGAGCGCAGGGTCAGGAAATTCGATGTAATGAAATATGCAGCGTCGTAGAAAAGCGTCAGGAAGTTCCTTTTCAGCATTGCTGGTTATTACTACTATGGGTCGATGAGCGGCAACGATTGTCTCTCCTGTCTCCGTGATGTAGAAGCTCATTTCGTCCAGCTCATTTAGCAGGTCGTTAGGGAATTCGAGGTCGGCTTTATCTATTTCGTCAATGAGCAGCACAATCTCTTCTTTGGAGGCGAAGGCTTCCCCCAATTTACCTAGCTTTATGTATTGTCTAATATCGGAGACATCTTTATCTCCGAAACGGCTATCGTTCAGTCTTTGTACAGTATCATAAACATAAAGGCCCTCTTGAGCCTTGGTGGTTGATTTTATGTTCCAGACAATGAGCCTCTTGCTCAGATCTCTGGTGATGCTGTGGGCTAGTAGCGTTTTCCCCGTTCCAGGTTCGCCCCTAACCAACAACGGCCTTTTTAAGGCTATGGCTACATTGACCGCATTTCTTAGGGCTTCGGAGGTAACATAATCGTGTGAGCCTTTGAATTTGTTAAAACTATCATTAGTCATTGTTTAAATTTACCTCCAGTGGTACTATTTTTTTTGGTACGCTGCCGCTAATTGTAGCCGATATCTGAACTTAAGGCAATTGAACCAGAGTTAAAACTATTTTGGTATGCAGGCTTTTCCGTAGTCGGAAAATACAGGATGGTTTTCCATCTAGCTGCCGAAAATTTGCACAAGACAAGGATTTTTTGGGAAAAGTGTCGCTAATCCTCTTGACAATAGACAAATTTGGTGTTATACTTCTTGTTTACTGCATTGGAATGCCTTGTCAGTTTCTTATTAATTCTTTCCCCCATTGCTATCCTTAATTATAATTTGGTGCTTGGTTAACGTACCGCTTTTGAGACACGTGTCTTAATTTCTTATAGGAGAGCTATGTCTATTGTAGTACCTGAAGAACGGAACATTGCCTTAAGGCAGAGAAAATCCTTCGCTAAACTACCTGAGGTCTTGGAAATCCCCAATCTTATCAAGGTCCAACTTGATTCATTTCGTTGGTTTGAGGAGGAGGGTTTAAAGGAGCTTCTTCAAGAGGTTTCACCCATTTATGATTTTACCGGTACAAGGCTGGAGTTGCATTTCGCTGGCTATGAGTTTCGTCAACCTCCCTTCTCAGTAGACCAATGCCGCCAGCGGGATATGACATATGCAGCCCCGTTGTATGTTAGGGCAAAATTACTAGTTAAAGATACTGGGGAGATTAAAGAGCAGGAAATATTTTTTGGCGACTTTCCTCTTATGACCGATAAGGGAACCTTCATAATAAGTGGTGCGGAAAGAGTGGTAGTTAATCAACTGCTTCGTTCACCGGGTATTTATTTTAGCTTGCAAGAAGACCAAACTAGTGGGCGTGGGCTATGCGCTGCCAAATTGATTCCAGAACACGGCGCATGGCTGGAATTTGAAACGTCCAGCAGGGATGTGATTTTTGTAAAAGTGGATGGTAAGAGGAAGATTCCCGTGGCAATTTTACTGCGTGCTATCGGCTATGACGATGATGGCGAGCTGCTGGGGCTTTTTCAGGATGTGGAAACATCGTCAGAACATACTTTTATACAATCTACAATAGAGAGAGAGCCCTCTATTAAGACCAGGGAAGAAGCTCTGGTCGATATTTATAAACGATTGCGCCCCGGCGAACCACCTACTGTTGAAAATGCACAGAGCTTGCTGAATAACCTTTTCTTTAATCCTAGACGTTATGACCTGGGAAGAGTTGGACGATATAAGCTTAACAATAGATTAGGGGTTAATGTTGATGAGCGTCGTCGTTGTTTGACTAAGGAAGATTTTATAGAAATTGTGCGGCGTATCATTAAAGTTAACAACGGAAGTGAAGAACCGGATGATATTGACCACCTGCGTAATCGGCGTGTGAGGACGGCAGGGCACCTTATACAGAACCAGTTTCGGATTGGCTTATTACGTTTAGAGCGGACAATTAAAGAGCGCATGAGTATAGTTGGTCCGGAAGCTGCCATTCCCTCTACTTTGATTAATAATCGCCCCATAGTTGCTGCCATGCGGGAGTTTTTTGGTGGTTCACAACTTTCACAATTCATGGATCAAACCAACCCATTGGCTGAGCTGACTCATAAACGTCGGCTTTCTGCAATGGGACCGGGTGGACTTTCCCGCGAGCGCGCTGGCTTTGATGTTCGAGATGTACATCACTCTCATTATGGGAAAATCTGTCCTATTGAGACGCCGGAAGGGCCAAATATCGGTCTCATTGGTTCTCTAGCCACGTACGCATCAGTCAATGAATATGGTTTTATACAGACACCATATCGCAAAGTCATCCACGAGGTGCCCAATACAGTTGAAAACTTAACAGATAGGACAGTTTTGGAGGATATAACTGACTCGAGTGGGAAAATCATTGTTTCTAAAAGGAGATTAGCTACTAAAGAAATTGCTAAAAAAATTGTCTCTTTGTCTTCTCGAAACATAGAAATTGTTCCTTTTGTTTCTGAGCAGATTGAATATTTAACCGCCGACGAGGAGGAGAGATATACGATTGCTCAGGCTAATGCTATTCTTAACCAGAGAAACGAATTTGTTGAGGAAAGAATCGGAGTTATAAGAGGTGGCAAGTATCTTAAGGAAACCGCAGATAAAATAGATTTTATGGATGTATCACCGAAGCAGGTCTTCAGTGTCACCACATCTCTGATACCCTTCCTTGAGCACGATGATGCTAACAGGGCTCTAATGGGATCAAATATGCAGCGTCAGGCTGTGCCTTTGCTTCGTACGGAAGCTCCTTTGATAGCTACAGGGATGGAGAAAGAGGTAGCAAAGTACAGCGGGCAAGTTATTTTTGCCAGGGAGGATGGCGAGGTCGTCTCAGTGGACAATAGCCAGGTCACTATTGTCGGCGAAAATAGGAATGAACACGTTTACCCGCTGATAAAATTCGTCCGCACTAATCAGGGAACATGTGTAAATCAGCGCCCTGTAGTATCTAAAGGTAATAAAGTCAAAAAAGGACAGGTTATAGCTGATGGTTCAGCGACAGACCATGGTGAACTTGCCTTAGGACAAAATATTATTTGTGCCTTTATGAGCTGGCGAGGCTATAATTTTGAAGACGCTGTTATAATCAGCGATAGGATGGTCAAGGATGACAGATTTACCTCTATCCATATTGAGAAGTATGAGATAGAAGCCCGCGAGACAAAGCTGGGTACAGAGGAGATTACCAGAGATATACCCAATGTAGGTGAGGAGAGTCTGCGCGATCTGGACGAGTCCGGCATCATCCGCATAGGCGCCGAAGTTGGTCCAGGCTCTATTCTGGTGGGTAAGATAAGCCCGAAAGGTGAGACTGAGTTAACTGCTGAGGAAAAGCTGTTGAGGGCCATCTTTGGTGAGAAGGCCCGTGAGGTTAAGGATAGTTCGCTTAGAGTGCCACATGGTGAATGTGGGAAGGTTATAGATGTTAAAGTTTTCTTCCGCCATGATAATAGTGATTTGCCGGCGGGTGTTCATTGCTTGGTACGGGTTTGGGTTGCACAGAAGCGGAAGATATCTGTCGGAGATAAGATGGCTGGCAGACACGGTAATAAAGGAGTTATATCATGTATCTTGCCAGAGGAAGATATGCCTTTTCTGCCTGATGGTAGGCCAGTGGATATTATTCTCAATCCTATTGGTGTCCCGTCACGTATGAATATAGGACAAATCTTGGAAACTCATCTAGGTTGGGCTGCTGAAACACTTGGGATTAAAGTGTTAAATCCGATTTTTGACGGCGCTAACGATGTTGCTATTGAGGATGCTTTGGCCAGAGCATGGATAGTACAGCAGGCAGCCGCAATTAACAAAGCGGGTCGTGGTGATTTTAGTGTTGTTGGGCTTGACCAGGCTAAGACCTGGCTTGCTGACAATGGTTATAATGCCGAGAAGGTATTTGATGATAGCTATCCCGGAGAAGCGAAGAGAGTTTGTCTACGCCTGTGGCTTGATACGCTGGGTGTCAAGGTTTATGGGATTAGCGATGAGGAAGTAGGGGCGATTGTGGAGAAAGTTTATGTTGAGCAAAAACAGTCACCACCTGTATTCGGCAAGGTAACTCTTTTTGATGGGCGGATCGGAGTACCGTTCGACCAACCGGTGACTGTAGGCAGCATTTACATGATGAAGCTTATTCACCTCGTTGAGGACAAAGTGCATGCTCGGTCTACTGGCCCTTATTCTCTCATCACTCAGCAACCACTTGGTGGAAAGGCTCAGTTTGGCGGACAACGATTTGGTGAGATGGAAGTATGGGCATTGGAAGCCTATGGCGCTAGTCATATGCTTCAGGAGCTGCTCACTGTTAAGTCAGACGATGTAGCTGGCCGAGCCAAGGCTTATGAGTCTTTGGTTAAAGGAGAGGACATTTTTCAACCGGGTGTTCCCGAGTCCTTTAAGGTTTTGTTTATGGAATTGCGTAGCTTAGGTCTAGCCGTCGAGTTACTTAATGAAGAAGAAGAAATGGTGAGTTTCCTTGAAGAGAGGAAAAAAATCGGGACTAAACTCAGAGGTTTGAGCTAAAGGAGACAGATGACTGAGGTTAATGATTTTAATGCTATCCGTATCTCGTTAGCTTCCCCGGAGCAAATTAAAAGTTGGTCGTATGGCGAGGTAACCGAGCCTGAGACAATTAATTATCGAACTCTAAAGCCGGAGAAAGATGGACTTTTCTGCGAAAGAATCTTCGGACCAACTAAGAATTACGAGTGTTATTGTGGAAAATATAAAAAGATACGCTACCGTGGTGTTACGTGTGATAGATGTGGGGTTACCGTAGAGCATTCCAGGGTTCGCCGGACACGCATGGGCCATATTGAGTTGGCTGCTCCGGTGTCTCATATTTGGTTTGCTAAAGGGGTGCCCAGCCGGCTGGCACTGCTTCTTGATGTTTCCCCCCGAAACTTGGAGAGGGTTCTTTACTTTGTACAATATATAGTTATATCAGTTGATGCTGCAGTGCGTGATGAGAGGATTATAAAACTCAAAGAAAGGCTCTCTCAACATATTGCTGAGCAAGAGAAGTTATTGGATAATCAGGTTGCGGAAATAGAATCGGAAGTTGAGTCAGCTCCAGACCAGAAAACTATTGAGAAGGTAAATCAGCTACGGCGCGAACTTATTGATAAAAAAGTTGAGCTTGAAAGCGAGCTCAGCGACAAAATCTCAGAACTGGAGAATCTACGACCTTTAAGCCTTCTTACTGAGGGCCAATATCAAGAGCTTAAGCAGGAATTTGGTGAATTTTTTGCAGTTGGCATGGGAGCAGAAGCCATACTGGAAGTTCTTAAAGAAATTGATCTTGAAAAATTACGTCATGTCCTTATTGAAGAGATACGTTCGAGTTCGGGTCAACGTCGCAAGAAGGCCAGTAAGCGATTACGGGTAGTCGAAGCTTTCTGGCGTAGTGGCAATAAGCCTGAATGGATGGTGTTGACAGTACTTCCAGTTTTACCTCCAGAGCTTCGACCTATAGTCCAGTTGGACGGAGGTCGATTTGCCACCAGCGACCTTAATGATCTTTATCGGCGTGTGATTAATCGTAATAATCGTCTCAGGCGGCTTATTGATTTAGGTGCTCCTGAGATTATCATTCGTAATGAGAAGCGTATGCTTCAAGAGGCTGTCGATGCGCTTATAGACAGTGGTCGAAAAGGGCGAGTGCCAATAGCTAGTGGAGCTCATAGATTGAAATCATTGTCTGACATGCTTCGAGGTAAGCAGGGTCGGTTCCGCCAGAACCTTTTGGGTAAGCGAGTAGACTATAGTGGACGGTCGGTCATTGTTGTTGGGCCTGAATTGAAGCTACATCAGTGCGGCTTGCCCAAGCATATGGCGCTGGAATTGTTTAAGCCTTTTGTTATGCGTCGGTTGATTGAACAGGGTTATGCTCATAATATTAAGAGTGCCCGGCGGCAAGTAGAGAAAGCTAGGCCTGAGGTTTGGGATATCTTAGCAGAAGTGGTCAAAGAAAGACCAGTATTGCTCAACCGTGCCCCAACATTACATCGTTTAAGTGTTCAAGCTTTTGAACCTGTACTTATTGATGGTAGTGCTATACAGATTCACCCTTTGGTGTGTACCGCTTTTAATGCAGATTTCGATGGAGACCAAATGGCTGTTCATGTGCCTCTCTCACAGGCAGCAGTTAGAGAAGCTAGAGAAAGAATGCTTAGCATACATAACATGTTGTTGCCGAGTTGCGGTGAGCCTGTAATGACACCAACTTTGGATATGGTTCTGGGTTGTTATTATCTCACTAATACTAGACCCGGGGCGATGGGGGAAGGGATGGGTTTTTACGATTTTGAGGAAGCTAAGCTTGCCTATGATCTGGGAATTGTCAGTCTGGGTGCTGAAATACAGGTGGGAAGCAAAGATGGAGACGGGCAGAGATTGAAAACCAGTGTTGGTCGGATTTTGTTCAATGAAGTCTTGCCTCCTGAATTTAGATTTCATAATCAGGTAATGGATAAAGCTGCTCTGAAACGCTTGGTGTTAGACTGTTATCGCGCATTGGGTAATATTCCCACAGTTACCATGCTTGACGATCTTAAGAAGATTGGCTTTGAGTATGCCACCAAATCAGGCACTACTATTGCTGCTAAAGATATTGAGGTGCCTCGAGATAAGGCAAAGCTCCTCGAAGAGGGTGATGAGAAAATAGCTGTTATCGAGAGCCAGTTTAACCGAGGACTGATAACTGATGATGAGCGTTACAGCAGCGCAATTCAAGTTTGGACGGAGACCACGGATAAAATCACAGAAACTATCTCCCAATCTTTGGATCGCTATGGTGGTGTCTACATGATGGCAACATCGGGGGCGAAGGGAAATATTTCGCAGATCAGGCAGATGGCTGGCATACGAGGATTGATGACTGACCCGTCAGGGAGAATAATCGAATACCCTATCAAGGCAAGCTTTCGTGAAGGTCTCTCGGTGATGGAATATTTTATATCCACTCATGGGGCTCGCAAGGGATTAGCTGACACCGCCTTGAGAACTTCTGATGCCGGTTATCTTACTCGCCGTCTTATTGATGTTGCCCAGGACTTGATAATATTCGAGGATGATTGTGGCACCGAAGAGGGTATTTGGCTGTTTGATAAAGCGGAGAAAGGTCTCCTGGCGCCTCTCGATGAGCGGCTGGTCGGGCGTCTAGCTGCAGCTGATGTCGTTGACCCAGGTACCGGCGAGATTATTATCCGGGTAAATGAAGAGATTGACGAGGAAAAGGCAAAGCAAATTACCGGTGCTGGCATCACCCAAGTATATGTTAGGTCACCGCTTAGTTGCCATTCCCGCCGTGGCATCTGCAAATATTGTTACGGACGTGATCTTGCAAGAAGAGGGCTAGTGGAAATTGGCACGGCTGTAGGTATTGTTGCTGCCCAGAGTATAGGTGAACCGGGCACCCAGCTTACATTGCGCACCTTTCATACGGGAGGCGTAGTCGGTGCCGATATTACTAGTGGTTTGCCAAGGGTGGAGGAATTGTTCGAAGCCAGGGTGCCAAAAGGCTTGGCTGTCCTTTCTGAAATCGATGGCATTGTAGATGTAATTGAAACTCAAGATGTGCGGAAGATAAGAGTTACCAGTTCTGAATCATATCTGGATGAATATGCGTTGCCGCCGAAAACAGAGGTGGTTGTAAGCGATGGGCAGTGGGTTGAAGCTGGAACAAAACTTGCCACTTTAACAGTCTCGCCTAAAAAATCGCGAAGCAAGAAACCAGCAGTTGTAGAAGAGCATCCGGTGATATCTAGAGTTGCTGGTAATGTCGTTATTGAGGAAGGTAATCTCTATATCAAGTATGAAGAGGTTGAAGAGCGAGAATATATAATTCCGTCTGGGAGCCATATTCGCATTAGAACGGGTGATAGAGTGAAAGCTGGAGACCAGTTAATTGATGGTTCTGTAGACCCTCAGGATATTCTACGCATTATGGGTCGGGATGCAGTGCAACAGTATCTAGTTGAAGAGGTGCAGAAGGTCTACCGCTCGCAAGGTGTGAACATTAATGATAAACACATTGAAATGATTATTCGCCAGATGCTTAGACGAGTCCGTGTAGAATCTCCGGGTGACACTGAGCTTCTTTCTGGAGACCTGGTCGACCGCTTCGAGTACGAGAGTATAAATGCCAAGGTTCTGGCTGAAGGTGGGGAACCAGCTACTGCTCAAACTGTTCTTCTGGGAATTACTAGAGGTTCGTTGAATACAAGTAGCTGGTTGGCCGCCGCTTCTTTTCAGGAGACTACGAGAGTACTTACCGAAGCAGCAATTTGGGGTAGAACAGATAAACTACTCGGACTTAAGGAGAACGTGATTATCGGTAAACTTATTCCGTCTCAGACTTTGCCTAAGGTTAAAGGGCTTGAATCAGAAACTCTGAAACTTGAGGAAGGTGAGTCGGCGGCCCTAGAGCTTGAGGAAGGCGAATCCGTAGAACCACAGGTTGAGGAAGCTGAATCGGAAACCCTGCAAACAGATGTTTCAGAGGAACTGGAGGGTGAGAAATTGTCTGAAATAGAGACCGAGCAAGAGTCGAAATAAATTAGAACTTCGAGACTTGAAAAATCCTCGCCGTGAAGCGAGGATTTTTTATTGGTGGGTCATCTCTATTGACTTTAGTTTGCTTATACTCGATGTGATATAATTTGAGACAAGCCTTGGTTGGCTTCCTGAGTGATGAGAGATAAGGAAGTAAAGACACGGATAGTATCAGGCAAGCCCAGCGTCGATGATGTTTCTCTGGATACTAATCTCCGCCCCAGACGTCTGAGCGATTTTATCGGGCAGGAAAAGGTTAAAGGCAATCTCGAAATAGCCATTACTGCTGCTCAGAAGCGCGGAGAGCCTTTGGACCATGTTCTTCTTTACGGGCCTCCTGGATTAGGTAAAACTACGTTAGCTTACATTATCGCTGCTGAGATGGGCGTCAATATTAGAATTAGCTCGGGTCCAGCGATAGAGCGTCCCGGTGACCTGGCGTCTATACTGACTAATCTTCAAAAAAATGACGGCTTTTTTATTGATGAGATCCACCGACTTGGTCGTCCGGTGGAAGAGATACTGTACCCGGCGATGGAAGATTTTGCCATAGACATAATTCTTGGTAAGGGGCCTGGTGCCAGGAGTTTACGCTTAAGTTTGCCTCATTTCACCTTAATTGGAGCTACTACCCGTTTTGCGATGATGAGTCCTCCTCTGAGGGACAGGTTCGGCGCTGTTTACCGCCTGGATTTCTATGACGAGACGGCTATAAAGGCGATTTTGAAGCGTTCAGCAAGCATTCTCAATGTAGATATAGACGAGGACGGCATCAGCCAGATTGCCTGTCGGGCTAGGGGAACACCGCGAGTAGCTAACAGATTACTTAAAAGAGTGCGTGATTATGCCCAGGTAATGGCAGATGGAGTAATTACTGAAACCGTTGCTGTTGAGGCACTTGCCAAATTGGAGATAGACCGCATTGGCCTGGATGAGATAGACCACAAGGTTATACGTACTATAATTGAAAAATTCGATGGCGGGCCGGTCGGGTTGGAAACCATAGCCGCTTCCATAAGTGAAGAAGCAGATACTATAATGGACGTTTACGAGCCTTATCTTCTTCAATTAGGATTCTTGGAACGGACACCTCGCGGCAGGATGGCTACCAGGCTTGCCTGCGAACACCTGGGAGTTACTTACAAGAAGGGGCAATCATCCCAGGCAAGTTTGTGGTGAAGTTTGCCGGATATTTCACCTCTTTTGTTTTTGTGATGGGCTTTAGAGAAAAATTCGCCACCCTCTTGCTTTCAATTGTCTTATTGCTGTCATCAGCTTGCCATCAGCCGTCTGACATGGCTCTGGTAACCGAAGTTATCGATGGCGATACTATTGTTATTGATGGTGGTTATCACGTGCGTTATATTGGCATAGACGCACCCGAAAGCGGAGAATTATATTATCTGGAAGCTAAACAGGCAAATGAGGAACTGGTAGCTGGCAAAAAGGTTAGACTGGAAAGCGATATTTCGGACAGAGATCGATATGGAAGATTGCTACGCTACGTTTATGTTGACGATAAATTTGTCAATGCCGAGATGATAAGCCGAGGTTGTGCCTGGGCTATAGCCTATCCGCCTGATGTTAAATACCAGGTGTATTTGGAAGCTATGGAAGGCGAAGCCAGGCAAACAAAGCGGGGATTCTGGAGATAGAAAGAAACCCATCTCGTCTTCTCGAGAAGAGTTAACGAGCTGATTTATTGTGTAGTTTTAATTGTTTTTGGTCAGATGCTTTTATTTTCCGTTCCAACAGTGCCGGCCCAAGAACAAGCATCAAGGAAAGCAGGACAAGGAGTAACCAGCCACCGAAGCCAATGGCACTTTTGTTTCCCAAAGCCACTATCACCAGTACCAATATTTCGAGGGTTAATATAGTTCCGACTTTAGCCCAGCGCTGCCTGACGCGGATGAAAGTGGCTGCGGTTAGAGCCAGTACCGCAAAGCTCAAAGCAATCTGGGAAGCAAACCCTTGAAGGTGTTCGTACCATATAAGTGTATTATCTAGCTCCAGCGCTAGCATCCAGCCTATAACTATAGGAATAGGAAGCAGCATTAATGAGGCGAATATCCAGTCTTTTCTAATGGTTTTTTTGGTTATGGGGACTACGACGAGCAGGGCTAATGGAATATAGGCAATGGCTGCGAACCAGGTCCAGTTGCCGGGTAGATATATCAACAGGATGCCGATGACTATAACTGGAGTCAGGCAATAACCCAGCCAGGGGAATAGCCAGGCAGGCTTACCGTGACACCAGCCATAGATTACAGCACAGGCAACTGCAATCACGATGCCCAACAGCCAGATGGTATCTTTCCAGAAATGCAGGGAAAAGAGTGCGGCAATTAAAAGATGGGGTAGAGCGGCGAAAAGAGCCTGGCGCCAGCTACCCTGGCTATATACCTCATACATTTGCCTGGCAACAATTCGTGGAGGTCCCAGGAGATTTGCTGCGGTAATGGATGCCTCTTCTTCAGAGAGCCCTGATTCTATTAGTTCGTGGCTTTTGTCTTCAAGGTGCGTGTTTAACTCTCGCACCACATCGCTTTCGATTGTGCGCTCAAGCCTTAGATGGTCTTTGAGGCTATCTGTGTAGCTCGATTTAGCTGGCATTTCTGTTAACCAGTCGCCGGTTGCATAATTAAAGCCACAGCGGTAGAGAAATCCTGCCAGGTAGCTAATCTTTCGACCATGGCTTTTTGTCCTTTTGCTGTTATGTAATAGTAGCGCCTTTCTTGACCGCTCGGCAGCCTCTGCCATCTACCCTGAAGTAATCCGGCTTTTTCCAGTCGGTGGAGAGCCGGATAGAGAGTGCCTTCCTTGAATTGAAAGTAGCCATTGCTTCTTTTTTCTATTTCTTTTATGATTTTGTAGCCGTACATTGGCTGATTGTTGATCAAGCAGAGAAGCAAAGAGTCAGTACTGCCTTTGAGTAATTCACGCTTGTAATACATTTTGCACCTCGTTTAAAACGTCGGACTCAGTCTAAAGAATAGCATCGGCAAATGTTATCGTCAAGTCCATCCTTATTTGACAAAAGCTATTTTTAGATGTATATTATGACCAGATTCTATCCTCTGGTGGTTATAGCGAGGTGGAACCACCCGTTCTCATCCCGAACACGGAAGTGAAACGCCTCAGCGCAGACGATACTAGGGGGGCAACTCTTTGGGAAAATATGCCACTGCCAGGGGGTTTATCTAAATCTCTCGAAGTCGGGCATTCTCTTCTGAATCATAAAGTATCCCAAATATTTCGGAGCTTTGACACTTCTAATCAAACGTCTTATAATTCTAATTAAAGGTATCAGTTAGCTCACGGAAAGAGGCTTAAAGGACAAGGACACATATGGCCAGCAGGTTTGAGAAATTTTCAGAGAGAGCTCGTCGAGCCCTGACCCGTGCCCAGGAAGAAGCACAGCGTTTCGGGCATAATTACATCGATACTGAACACATATTACTGGGCTTGATAGCCGAGGAAGATAGTGTAGCCAGTAAAGTCCTGGCAAACATGGGGGTACTTCCGAATAAGATACGAGCTGCTGTGGAGTTTGTGGTGGGGCGAGGAGAGAGGTCAGCAATAGGCGAAGTAGGGCTTACTCCCAGAGCGAAAAGAGTGATTGAGCTTGCGGTTGACGAAGCCCGCCGCTTGAACCATAGCTATATAGGCACTGAGCATCTCCTTTTGGGTTTATTGCGTGACCGCGAAGGTGCGGCGGTTGGTGTTTTGGAGAGCTTCGGTATTACTTTTGATAAAGCTCAAGCTGAGATAAATAGTGTTCTAAGCCAAAGCGCGCCTCAACCACGTGCCGTTGCTCGTGGACCTGGCCGGACACCGGTCTTAGACCAGCTTGGAATCGACCTGACCAATGCAGCTCGAGCTGGAAAACTTGACCCCATCGTTAACCGCAGCAAAGAGATTGAGCGAGTTATCCAGATACTCAGCCGGCGCACGAAAAATAATCCGGCACTTATAGGTGAGCCGGGTGTTGGCAAAACAGCGATTGTTGAGGGTCTGGCACATCGTATTGTTGCCGGTGAAGTCCCTGAGACACTGCAAGGCAAGCGGCTCGTAACCCTTGATATAGGTTCGTTAGTAGCCGGTACTAAGTATCGCGGTGAGTTTGAGGAAAGGCTGAAAAAGGTTATTGACGAGATAAAAAGTGCTGGCAATTGTGTGATTTTTGTTGATGAATTGCATACTATTGTCGGTGCCGGTGCCGCCGAGGGTGCTGTTGATGCCTCCAATATCTTGAAGCCGTCTCTGTCGCGTGGTGAGCTTCAGTGCATCGGCGCTACCACGCTGGACGATTATCGCAAGTACATTGAGAAAGACTCTGCTCTGGAGCGTCGTTTTCAGCCTGTAACGGTGGCTGAGCCCACTGTGGAGCAGACTCTGGATATACTGCGCGGCATCAAGGCACGATATGAAGAGCATCACAAACTAGAGATAAGCGACGAGTCTTTGCAAGCTGCATCTTCTTTAGCGGCTAAGTATATACCTGACCGTTTCTTGCCTGACAAGGCTATTGATTTGATGGATGAAGCCTCATCTCGTGTTCGTATTATGCGAGGCGGGGTGCCTTTCGGCTTGACTGAAGCCAGGCGCGCCCTGGAGGCTGTGCGCAGGGACAAAGAGACGGCGATTTCTTCTAAAGAGTATGAATATGCTGCTGAACTGCGTGACCGTGAAGTCCAGTTGGTAGATAAAATCAGTGTCATGGAGCAAAAGTGGCAGGAGGACCAGCAGCAGGAAAAGCCGGTTGTTACCGAGGAAGATATCGCTGAGGTAGTCAGCATGTGGACCGGGGTTCCTGTGGTGCGCTTGACCACGGATGAAACCAGTCGCCTGCTGCAGATGGAAGATGCTTTACACAAGCGCATTATTGGCCAGGATGAGGCTATAAACGTTGTCTCCAAGGCGGTGCGGCGCGCCCGGGCTGGCTTAAAGGAACCTCGCCATCCCATCGGCAGCTTTATTTTCCTGGGGCCAACTGGTGTGGGTAAGACTGAGCTGGTAAGGGCTTTAGCCGAGTTCATGTTCGGCAGCGAAGATGCCATGGTCCGGCTCGACATGTCTGAATTTATGGAACGGCACACCGTGGCTCGACTGGTCGGCGCTCCTCCCGGATACGTGGGTTATGACGAGGGAGGACAACTGACCGAGGCGGTGAGGCGAAAGCCATATTGCGTGATATTGCTTGATGAAATTGAAAAGGCACATCCCGATGTCTTCAATATATTGCTCCAGATTTTTGATGATGGTCATCTGACCGATGCTAAAGGGCGCCGGGTTGATTTTCGTAACAGCATAGTGGTCATGACCAGCAATGTGGGTGCCAAACACATAAAAGGCGTTATGGGTATCGGCTTTGCCGCCCGTACCGATGAAGAGAAGAATCGGCACACTGAATACGAGAAGATGAAGGAGAAGGTACTTGCTGAGTTAAAGACGACCTTTCTCCCTGAATTTCTCAATCGCATCGATGAAGTGGTTGTTTTCCATTCCCTGAGTAAGGCGCAAATCCGCCAAATCGTTGACCTTATGCTTATCCAGGTAGCTAAGTCGGTGGGCGAAAAGAATCTGAAATTGGAAATCACCGATGCTGCCCGTGATTTTCTGGGTGAAAAGGGCTACGACCCGACTTTTGGAGCACGACCTCTGCGCCGTGTGATTCAAAACGAGGTTGAGGATAAGCTCTCTGAATCTCTACTCCGCGGTGAGTTCAACCCCGGCGATACCTTGATGGTAGACTGTGATGGTGAGAAGATTGTGATTCGAGCTGCTGCCGGAGCCTTATCAGGGGAGGCGGCAGCGCAAGAACTGAATTGAACTGCGTGATTCCAGCTTCTCGATAGTCTGATTCTACTTAGGGCGGGACCGAATATTATGAACCCCCGCCCTTTTTAATATTCAAATCTGTTGCTCGGTGGTTTTGGCATTGATTGAGGGGTTGATAACTTGACTAAGCCCAAATCCAGGGCTGTCTTTGTTTGCCAGCAGTGCGGCAAAGAGAGCCCTAAATGGTTAGGTCGTTGTCCTGGTTGCCAGGAATGGAATAGCTTCGTAGAGACCGTTGTCAGCGTCTCCAGTCAGGCGGCTACATGGCTGTATTCAGAGGAAAATGCCCCCAGTGAACTTTCCAAGCTGAAAACTGAGGCGTATCCCCGTTTGAGTTTCCCTTTTACTGAGTTCAACCGGGTCCTGGGTGGTGGGCTGGTGGCAGGCTCTTTAGTGCTCGTCGGCGGTGACCCGGGTATCGGAAAGTCTACCCTGCTGCTTCAGGCTTCATCAGCGCTGGCTGAACGTGGAGGTAGGGTGGTATACGTTTCCGGTGAGGAGTCAGCCCAGCAGATTAAATTGAGGTCGGAACGCCTTGGTGTAGGCGGTGACAGACTCTATATTCTCCCCGAGACTAATCTTGAAGCTATACTGGCGCGCCTGGGAGAATTATCGCCAAATCTGGTAGTTGTCGATTCTATCCAGACTGTCTACATAGAGGAGTTAACCGGAACGCCGGGCAGCGTTGGCCAAATACGCGAGTGCACCTTGAGGCTTATGAGATGGGCAAAACGAGCCGGTATTCCGGTGCTGATTACCGGACATGTAACCAAGGACGGGGCTATTGCCGGTCCCAGGGTGTTGGAGCACATCGTTGATGTAGTCCTTTATCTGGAGGGTGAAACCTTCAGCAGCTACCGTATATTGAGAAGCACCAAGAACCGTTTTGGCTCCACAAATGAAGTCGGCGTTTTCGAGATGAGCGGTGGAGGTTTAGTTGAGGTGGCTAACCCGTCTGAGGTTTTTCTGGTGTCACATCGCGATGGAGCAGTTGGTTCGGCTGTGGTGCCCACCTTTGAGGGAAGTCGCCCTCTACTGGTGGAAATTCAGGCTCTAACCAGCCTTACAGGCTATGGTCCGCCGCGACGTATTGCCAATGGTGTCGATTTCAATCGGCTGCTTTTAATAGCTGCTGTGCTTAGCCGTCGAGCCGGGGTGAACCTCTCCAATCAGGATATAATAACCAATGTTATCGGTGGTATACGTATCGGCGAGCCGGCTGCTGACCTGGGTATGGCGCTGGCAATTGCATCCAGTCACCGGGATGCTAAAGTTGCCCAGGGTCTTGTAGCGATGGGTGAGGTAGGGCTCAGCGGAGAACTTAGAGCTGTACCTCAGATGGAGAGGCGGATTGCCGAGGCGTCCAGATTAGGTTTTAAGCGTTGCCTTATTCCCGAAGCCTCAGCCAGGCTTTCTTCTATTACTAAAGGGATTGAGCTGTTGACAGCAGGCACTGTAGCTGAAGCCCTCCGACTCGGACTTGTCAGACCCCCGAGGAAATCAGCGCATTCAAGTGAAGAGCCGCATGTCTAAAACAGGAGTTGTCATCGTTGGTGCCGGCAGCAGCCGGCGAATGGGTATGGATAAAGTCTTCATGCCACTGGCTGAGAAGCCCTTGCTAGCCTGGTCGGTGGATGTATGCCAGAGTTGCGAACTGGTTGACCAGATAGTAATCGTTTTGAATGAGAGCAACCTGAATCCGGGACGGAAATTAGTCGTTGAACGGGGCTGGTCTAAGGTGGTGGAAGTATGCCCCGGTGGTGACCGGAGGCAGGACTCTGTCAGACAGGGGCTCAGTAAGTTGAAGGGTTGTGATTGGGTGGTCATTCATGATGGAGCCCGCCCTTTCCTGACGCTGGGTCTGATTCGTGATGGTCTGGAGGCGGCTGAGCCAACAGGTATAGCGGTGGCGGCGGTTCCGGTCAAGGATACTGTCAAGGTCGGTGATAGCGGCATGATTGTCAGGGGAACGCTCAATCGTCAGGAATTATGGGCGGTGCAGACGCCTCAGGTTTTCAGCTTTGATATAATAACTAAAGCTCATGAGCAAATAAAAGGTGACGTTACCGACGATGCCAGCATGGTCGAGCAGTTGGGATATAAGGTGAAGCTTTATATGGGGTCGTATGACAATATAAAGATAACCACCCCTGAAGATTTAGCTTTAGCTGAGCTTATAATCAGGAAAAAGTAGACTGATGCGAGTAGGAATTGGGTACGATGTACATCAACTGACGCCGGGGCGCAAGCTGATTCTGGGTGGAGTGGAGATTTCGTTTGATAAAGGTCTCTCCGGGCATAGCGATGCTGACGTGTTGACCCATGCTATAATTGATGCTCTTCTTGGCGCCGCGGGGCTTCGGGATATCGGCAAATATTTTCCACCTGAGGACCCCAGGTACAAGGATATATCCAGCCTGGTTTTGCTTGAAGAGGCTAATAAGCTACTCAAGGCGAAAGGCTTGAAGGTTGGAAATATCGATGCCGTCGTTGTCGCTGAGCAGCCTAAAATAGCGCCTTTCATTGAAGATATGCGCGGTCGCCTCTGTCAAACGCTGGGTATCGATTCAGGGCAGGTCATGGTAAAGGCAACTACCACTGAAGGTCTGGGTTTTGCCGGCAGGTCGGAGGGAATAGCCGCTTATGCCGTAGCTCTGGTGGAAGAGGCGAAGTAGATTCTAATTGCAGGAAATAAATATGAAGTTTTTCAGCAGCGTTAAGAGGGATATACAGGCGGTCTTCGAGCATGACCCGGCAGCCAGGAACGCTTTCGAGGTCTTTTTCGCTTACCCTGGCTTTCATGCCCGGCAGTGTCACCGCCTGGCTCATACTCTATGGAACTGGCGTGTTCCCTTTTTCCCTCGCCTGGTTTCACATCTCGGTCGTTTCTTCACCGGCATTGAAATCCACCCCGGAGCTGAGATTGGCGAGGGCTTTTTCATCGACCACGGCATGGGTGTGGTTATCGGTGAGACGTCAGTGATAAAAGATAATGTCGCTCTGTACCAGGGAGTCACTCTTGGCGGCACGAGCTTACTGAAGAAAAAGAGGCATCCTACTCTGGGAAACAACGTGGTTGTAGGCGCCGGGGCGAAGCTTATCGGAGCCATTACCATCGGCGACAATGTAAAAGTCGGTGCTGGTTCTGTGGTTATAACTTCGGTGCCGGCGAATGCCACCGTTGTCGGTGTGCCCGGTAGAGTGGTTGAAATCCGTAATCCTGATACCGATACCGTGGAGAAATTGCCTGACCCGGTCTGGGAAAAGATTGAGAAGTTGGAAAACAAGATTGCTAAACTGGAGAAAACTTTAAAGGCTAGGCAGCCTGAAACCGGGACGGCTGCTAAACGCTCACCTCGGAGAAAATAGATGAAAGTATTTAATACGCTGTCGGGACAAAAAGAAGAATTCCGTCCCAGGGGTAAAACGGTAAACATTTATGTTTGCGGAGTTACCGTTTATGACGATTGCCATATTGGACATGCCATGAGCTACATCATATTCGATTCCATAAGGCGCTATCTCGAGTTCAAAGGTTATAAGGTAAAGTATGTCCAGAATTTTACTGACATAGATGACAAGATAATAAACCGGGCAAACCAGCTGGGGATTCCGTCATCGGAGCTGGCTGAGAAATATATCGCCGAATATTTCAAGGACATGGACGCTCTGAACATACAGCGGGCACATGTCTACCCCAAGGCGACTGAGGAAATACCCAAGATAATTGAAGTCATAAAGGGACTGATAGACAAGGGCTATGCCTATGAGTCCGAGGGCAGCGTCTATTTCCGGGTGAAAAATTTTCCCGGCTATGGCAAGCTGTCTCACCAGGCTCTGGATGACATGATATCCCGCGGCTCCGCTGAAGAGGGCAGGAAGGAGTACCCGCTGGATTTCGCCCTGTGGAAAGCAGCCAAGCCGGGTGAGCCTTTCTGGCAAAGCCCCTGGGGGCAGGGCAGACCTGGATGGCACATAGAGTGCAGCGCTATGGCATTGAAATACCTGGGCAAAACCCTCGACATCCATGGTGGCGGTCAGGACCTGATTTTTCCTCACCACGAGAACGAGATAACGCAGTCCGAAAGCTTTACCGGAGTCGAGCCTTTTGCCAGGCACTGGCTGCATAACGGGCTGCTGCAAATGGGTGAAAATAAGATGAGCAAATCGCTGGGCAACCTGATAACGGTAAAACAGGCTCTGGAGCGCTATAGCCCTGATGCCATCCGCCTGTTCGTCCTCGGCTCACATTACCGCAGTCCGTTAACATATAGTGAAGACACCCTGAGAGCAGCCGACGTTGGCATGGAGAGGTTGCGGCAGTCTACCAGAGACGGGGGGAAGACTGGCGGCAAGGCAGCTCTCGATGCTGAGCCGTTCAAAGCCAGATTTATCGATAGCATGGATGATGACTTCAATACCGCACAGGCAGTGGCGGTTCTTTTTGACTTAGCCAGGGAGATTAACAGGGCGCGTGAGCAGAATCGCGATGTAACCAGTGCTCTGAATACATTGATGGAACTGGCTGGTGTGCTGGGTTTCACGCTGGAAGAGCCGGCAAAGCCGCCGCTGGATGCTCAACCGTTTGTTGAACTTATAAGCAATCTCAGCCTTGAATTTAAGAAGACACCGGGTGGTAATGATGACTCTATGGTTAAAATTGAATCGTTATTATCTGCTGCCGCTAAAAGCGATGAACCTCCTGATGTCGAAGCTCTTATTCTACTCTTCATTGATGTTCGCAAAGAGCTACGCCATGCCAAACAATGGCAGCTTGCTGATGTGGTGCGTGACCGTCTCGCTAAATTAGGCATAGCTCTGGAAGATACACCGAAAGGTACATTGTGGAAGCGAACACTTTAGGCTTCCTTCTTGTCATTCTGAGCGCAGCGAAGAATCTCGTCGCCTTCGGGTGACCGTGAATGGTTTGTTTTTGAATGGTGGGTCACCTTTGGGCAGGTGACACCTAGTAAATGTAACCTTTAAAAAGTTGACACTACGGATATAGGAGGTAATTATGAGGATAGTTTTTACATTGGTAACTTTGTTGCTATTAGTGGTTATCTTTGCCTGCGCAGCTCCTCAGCCCGCCCGTCCCACGGTAAACCATTTCTATGCTAATCCGGCGCATATATCCCAGGGAAATTCCTGCACTCTTAACTGGAAGGTAACCGGCGCAGATACTGTGACTATCGACCACGGCTTGGGCACGGTACCTGCCGCTGGCAGCCGCAACGTGAATCCCGATGAAACCATAGTTTATGAACTTACAGCCGCCAACAGGGCAGGTGTTACTGTTGCCGACACTTCGGTAGCGGTTTCTACCTTACCACCGGCAGCAGCTATGCCGGTTATCAACCATTTTGAATCCACCCCTAACTCAGTAATGCCCGGCGGCATCGCCACTCTAGTCTGGTATGTTACAGACGCCTCTTCGGTGAGCATTGACCAGGGTGTTGGCGAAGTTGAGCACCAGGACCGCAAAGGCGTGATACCTTCTGTAACTACCACGTACACGCTCACGGCAATTAGCGCCTCCGCGGAGGTCAGCGCCTCCACCAGAGTGGTGGTGATGGAACCACCCGCCTCACAGCCGCCAGCGGAGTTGCTTTCTCCTCATTTTCAGCAGCAGGTAATAGCGGGCCAACCGTTTACCATCAACCTCGATTCCAGCCCGGCCACAGGCTTCCAGTGGGAGCTGGATTATTATGACCCCGACTTGATCAAATTAGAAAGCAGTGAATACAAGCCCTATAGCGTGCCCCAGGCGGGCGCCACCGGCTCGCAGCAGTTTACCTTTAACGCTCTCAAAATGGGTGATACAACCATAAAGTTATCCTATATCCACGCCGACGAGCCGCTCAATTCTTCGAGTAAATATTACAAGATACACATAATACCGTAATTATTGGAATGATGCGGTGACGAGGTCTATCTCAGCCTGAACTCTCGGTTATTCTGATTTTCCCCTGCGCTTCTGATTTTTCCCTGCACTTCTGAACCCTTCGTCAATGTCATTCTGAAGGAGCCCTTGGCCTTTGTCATCCTGAGGTAGCCCTTCGTCAACGTCATTCTGAAGGAGCCCTTCGCCTTTGTCATCCTGAGGTAGCCCTTCGTTAACTCATTCTGAAGGAGCCCTTCGCCTTTGTCATCCTGAGGTAGCCCTTCGTCAACGTCATTCTGAAGGAGCCCTTGGCCTTTGTCATCCTGAGGTAGCCCTTCGTCAATGTCATTCTGAAGGAGCCCTTGGCCTTTGTCATCCTGAGGTAGCCCTTCGTCAACGTCATTCTGAAGGAGCCCTTGGCCTTTGTCATCCTGAGGTAGCGAAGCGACCGAAGGATCTGGCTCAGTGTAAACTCCGCGACTGAAGAATCTCCACTCCGGATAAACTCCGCGAAGACAATTGTAGACCCTTCGCTGTCGCTCAGGGTGACAATGGGCGTATCCGTCTTAGAGAGTGATAACGCTGCCAGCGTTATTGAAGAAGAAGCTGTCGCCGAATTCCTGAGATAATATGGCGGCTGCCCGCAGCCCGGTACAATGAGAAACGCCTATCTTCTCAACCCCAAGCTTCCTCAGGTCCGCGATGGTAAGGTCTATTTGTTCTCTGGAAGCGTTAATAAGGTGAGTCCCGCCGATTACCATGTGAGTATGCTCCACGCCGGTTATCTTCCGGGCATGATGTATGGTGTTTATCATACCCCTGTGCCCGCAGCCTAGAACTACTATCAAGCCTTTCTCACTTTTAACGATGAGTGCCTGGTCATCCCTGAGCGGGTCGGGGAGGAGCTCTCCGTTTTCCTTAACCAGGAGATGGGGGTCAATCTTCTCGTATTCGGTTTGCATGGGAATTTCGCCGCTGGTGACTATGTTATCGGTAATCCATGTTGGCTCTGCGGTGAGCTTGAAGGAAGCCCCCCAGCTCTCCAGCGCTTCCCTGGCGAAAGGTGTACCGGCATACTGCTCTCGCTTGCTGAAGGTGCGCGAGTACTTGGCTGCCCAGATGTCGGGGTGGGCAATAACCTCGATTCTCTTTCTCATCGCGGTCAGCACGCGTTGAAAGCCGCCGGTATGGTCGCGATGCCCGTGGCTCAGGACTATCCTGTCGACCGCGTGCAGGTCTATGCCCATGACGACAGCGTTGTAGGCAGCCGATATGTCCAGTCCTGTGTCCAGCAGAACCTTATAGTTGTCTACTTCTACCAGTACGCTCAGTCCCCACTCGCCCAGCAGCCCAACCCTGCCGGCGGTGTTTTCAGCCAGCGTAGTTAATTTTATCTGCATTTTTCAATTTCCCTTTCGTCATTCTGCCCCCTTCCCTGCTGTCGCCTTGAACCTTTCCGTGGAAGGGCTTCTCGCGATTAAACCCCCTTCATTGTGAGCGAAGCGGTCTCAAGCCGCTAAGTTATTGCCACAACCCAGATGCAGATGATTACGAACAGAACAGTCAAGGCGATGGTAAGCTGAAGAAGGCTTTTTTCCACGCCGCGCCGTGTCCTGTACACGCTGTCCGGCTGCCCGAATATACCTCCAAGCCCGCCGCCATGCACCTGTAACGTAAGCACTGCAATCAAGGCTATAGCTACCACAATCTGGGCAATAAGTAGATAGTCACTCATTACGTTTACCTCCGAGTTTTTGTAACAGTATTTCCTTTGCCACTCCGGGGTTAGCCCGCCCCTTGGTTGCTTTCATCACCTGTCCGATTAGGAAAGCCAGGGCTTGCTCCTTCCCTGCCTCGTAGTCAGACACCGCCTGGCTGTTGCCGGCTATTACTTCGGCTACTATTTTCTCTATTTCCTCCGAGCTGCTTATCTGGCTCAGCCCCTTCTCGGCTACGACGTCGCTCGCCGTCTTGCCGCTACTGAACATCTCTTCGAAGACCGCCTTAGCTGCCGGCCCGCTCAGTACGCCTTTGTCCGCCAGTGTCAGCATGTCCGCCAGGTGTTTCGGGCTCACCCTGGTATCTTCTATACTGGTGCTGGTGGCGTTGAGCATACGGCTGAAATCTCCCAGCAGCCAGTTGCTCACGGTCTTTGCCTTCCTGGGCAGGTCGGCACCGTTCGAAGAGCCTGTCATCAGCTTGACGCAGCTCTCGAAGTAGTCAGCCATAGCCCTGGAATCCGTAAGCAGGTTGGCGTCATACAGAGGCAGACCGTACTGGGATATGAATCGGTCCCGCCTGGCATCCGGCAGCTCGGGCAGGCGCGACCTGATTCCCTCCACCCATTCCTGGCTGAAGACCAGCGGCGGCAAATCAGGCTCGGGGAAGTAGCGGTAATCATGCGCGTACTCCTTGCTTCTCTGGCTCACCGTTACTCCCTTCGTCTCCACCCAGCCCCGTGTCTCCTGTGCCAGCCTGCCTCCCTTTCCCAGCACCTCCTGCTGTCTTTTAGCCTCGTAATCCAGAGCCCGGTACACGGCTCTGAAGCTGTTCATGTTCTTTACCTCTACCTTTGACAGTAATTCAGTGGTGCCCCTGGGACGTATGCTGATATTGGCATCGCACCTGAAGCTGCCCTCCTCCATATTGCCTGTCGATACGCCCAGGTACTGTAGAATAGAGCGCAGCTTCACCAGGTACCCCCTGGCTTCCTCTGGTGACCTCATATCCGGCTCGCTGACTATTTCCATCAGCGGCACGCCGGAGCGGTTGACATCCACCAGGCTGTAGCTTTCGCCCTCAGGCGAGTTGCAGTGTGTCAGCTTGGCAACGTCCTCTTCCAGGTGAACGCGGGTGATGCCGACCTTCCTTTTCACTCCATCGGTTTCTATCATCAGCCAGCCGTTTTTGCTCATGGGCGCGTCGTACTGCGAAATTTGGTAGCCCTTCATCAAGTCCGGGTACGGGTAGTTCTTGCGGTCGAACTTGGCATGTTCGGCGATGGTGCAGTTCAGTGCTAGTGCTGTCATGACGGTATACTCTATCGCCTTCTGATTTATTGCCGGCAGCACGCCGGGCATGCCCAGGCAGATGGGGCAGACATGTGTATTGGGTGGCGCGCTGGCATAGTCGGAGCTGCAGGAGCAGAACATCTTGCTCTCGGTTAATAGCTGGGCATGCACTTCAAGCCCGATGATAATCTCGTAATCCACGACGTCGGTTAGTATAGCAGCATAGCTTGTACGAGGCAAACGAACCCACCTGTCATTCTGAGCTTGTCGAAGAATCTCTCCCCTCTCCCTTGACGGGAGAGGGCCAGGGTGAGGGTGAACCCTGCCAAAATACCCCCCTGTCATTCTGAGCCTCTCCTCCCTCCGCTCATTCTGAGCCTGTCGAAGAATCTCTCCTCTTTCCCCCTGTCATTCTGAGCTTGTCGAAGAATCCATCCTTTCTCCCCCCGCTCATTCTGAGCCTGTCGAAGAATCCACCCTCTTTCCCCCTGTCATTCTGAGTCTCTCCCCCCGTCATTCTGAGCCTGTCGAAGAATCTCTCTCCACTGCACTGAGATC
>Ga0208828_1000148_pt1 | contig 32100 bp, 27 predicted proteins | sample Kivu_160m_FD_185487 | JGI IMG/M metagenome (GOLD analysis project Ga0208828, IMG submission 185487) | Freshwater microbial communities from Lake Kivu, Western Province, Rwanda to study Microbial Dark Matter (Phase II) - Kivu_160m (SPAdes)... | ecosystem: Environmental > Aquatic > Freshwater >... | reverse complement strand
AAAATCGGCAGTTTCGGCGCTGGATTGTCAGGAACGTGACGTTTTCAGCAGAAGAAACCGCCGAAATTTTGGATCATGGAGATTCAAAAATTCTGTCCCAGACCACCCGGCGCAAATTGCGTCAGATAAATCTGCTCAAAGAAATCAAAATCCTGCCTCGCAACCTGAGAGCCATTCTTTTTAAGAAAACGGAGCCTTAATCTGGTGCATCAAAGGGTTTGGCAATGATTCGGTTAGGAGGTCAGAACTTTGTTATGCCGCTCGTCTTGGCGCCGATGGCGGGTTACACCGATAACCCTTTTCGTCAGCTATTGAAACAGAAAGGTGCAGACCTGCTGATTACGGAATTTGTCAGCAGCGACGCCATCATAAGAAGCTCCACCAAGACCATGCAGTACCTCGATTTTGATGCTTCGGAGCGTCCAATCGGGATTCAGATCTTCGGTGATAATCCGCACGTGATGGGTGATGCCGCGAAAATGATTGAGGAACGCTTTCAACCGGATTTTATTGACATAAACGCCGGTTGCTGGGTGCGCAAGGTGGTCCGTAAAAATGCCGGATCGGCATTATTAAAAGACCTGCCGCTCCTCGAAAGGGTAGCGCGGACAGTGGTACAATCGGTCAGCATTCCGGTGACGGCCAAAATCCGCGCGGGCTGGAATAGTCAATCTATCGTCGCGACGGAAGCCGCCCGGCGGCTCGCCGAGGCTGGCATTTATATGCTCACTCTGCACCCACGAACAGCCGTTGACGGATTTAAAAAACCAGCCAACTGGCGGCTGATAGCGGATGTCAAAGCCGCAGTTAATATTCCAATCATCGGCAACGGCGATATCAAAACACCTGAAGACGCCCGTCGTATGTTGGCCGAGACAAACTGTGACGGAATTGCCGTTGGGCGTGGCCTCTTGTCCAGCCCCTGGTTGTTTGTTCAAATCAGGGAATTATTTGAAAAAGGTGTGATTCGAACCGTTCCGACTCTGAGTGATAAAATCCGGTTTTGTCAGACTCTATTAGCGAGGCAAATATCAGTCCGCGGCGAATCGTTTGCCGGCAAGGAAATGAAAAAATTTTATAGCTGGATCCTACGCGGCTTCAGCGGTGCCGCTGAGCTCCGGGAAAAATTAGTCCGCGCACCCTCGGCCTCCGAGTGTCAACGGATTCTTGCCGAAACCGCCCGGGTTCTTTCAGGACCGTCTGTCTGATTTTATCCCGCGTTTCGACCTAAGACCAATAGAAAAATTGGCCTTATCACGCGAAATTGTGACAGATTATTTGAAGTAAAAAGAAATGTAAATGCAATCGGCTGAACTTCCTGCCATTCCGAACTTCAGGTTGCGTGGTTTATCAGTCGTATCCAGTATTTTATCTTTTTCGGTGCCCCATTGATACTGGAGACCGAACCAGGTGCTGGCCGCAAGGCTGACCTGGTCAAACACCCACCATTCGACACCGAGCGACAATCCGCCCCGCAGAGTGTAATAACTACAATCTTTGACACTTTTCAAATAATCGGTAGACAATTCCAATCCGCCTTCGGGTGCCACGTACATCGCGACCGCACCTTTCTGGATGGGATAATAATAGATCGCACCATCCCCGCTGATACTGCGCGTGATGGCCGGGTCATCGTCGTTGTCGGCTTTATCTCGTTCAGTGTTAAAACCAATTCCCAGGCCGAGAGCGACCTTGTTCATGATGAAGTACTAGACTCCTAAGTTGGTATTGTCATAACTCAAAGTCGACAAGCCGTTGAATGGGAAATAGAGCGCGGCCGAGCCCTGTTGGATTTGGGGCGTGCCTGCACCGGCGAAGCCGGCAAGCAGCAATACAAGACCCACCGTAATCATTACTCTTTTCTGTTGCATTAGAATATCCTCCGTTTGGTTGTTTCACTCACAGCAGTATTAATTGTTCTTGTTCATCACCGGCGACGATGACCTCACGCTTTGCGGTAATAAAGACGTTGATCTCCGAGCGCACGGCCATTTTTCCCGGCAAATATATACCGGGTTCGATTGAAAAACAGATGCCTGGCACTAATTCTCGTTCGTCTTTGGTCTCAAGGTTATCAATGTTCACGCCATTGCCGTGCACGCAGTGGCCAATGGAATGACCGGTGCGATGCACGAAATAGTCGCCATAGCCAGCCTTTGCAACTACCTTGCGACAGACATCATCCACCTCGTAGCCGAAACAGCGTTCCCCGCGCTGGAATTTTTCACGGATGAAGTCACGGGCGGCGTTGCGTCCGCGACGGACGACGTCGAAAATCTCAAGGTACTGTGGCGGCGGTGTGAGACCGATATATCCACACCAGGTAATGTCATAGTAAATGGCATTTTCAGATCGTTCCCGCGCCCACAAATCAATCAGCAGGGTATCACCCGGCTTGATCGGATAGGTATTGGTCGGCGTCGGTTCAAAATGCGGGTCGGCGGGATGCTCGTTGACACCGACTATGGGATGCTCGTCGTCGTCGGTCAGGCCTTCTTCCTGAAAGCGCCGGACGATGAATTGCTGTACCTCGTATTCGGTTAAGGGCTTATTTTCACGAATGCTTTGTCCAATCAGGTCGAATGCTTCGTCCTTGATACGCTGAATTTTGGCGCCAGCCCGCAGATGCGATTGATAACCTTCTTCACCAATCACCGCTTCGAAAATCTGTACCAAATCGGCCGAAGAGACGACCTCTACTCCGCAGGCTCGGATCAATTCAATTGTGCCGCTATCGACAACTGAAACGTAGGGAATATTGCAGAGCGGTGAGTATTGCATCGCCACGCGTTTTAATCCGGTCAGTGCCTGGCGCAGGAGCTGGTGTTGCTGTTCCCAACTGCGATAGACGTGTTTTTCGCCGGGCAATTGATCGATTTTTGTCGCTTCGACGGCGGAGACGATCTTGACCGGTGTACCCTGCGCGGGGATTAGATAGTACCACCGGCGCGTGACGAACATCCCCGAGTCGAGCCCCAGTATTTTATAGGCCATCTTGTCACGGTTATGGAAATCGAAAAATAACCAGCCGTCCAAACCCATTTTTTGAATTTCTTTCTGAATCCGATTCAGGTCCACAATTATCTCCTATTTGATGATTTTGGCGATAGCTTTGAAATGCTCGTTATGGGCGTCTTTCAACATTTCAAACAGCGCCATTTCGACACTCGTCAGATATACTCCGGCGCCCTGCAATTTGGTCACGACGAGGTTCTTATTCTCCGGCTGGCGACTGGCAATGCCGTCGGTCACAAGGTGCACTTCATATTTGCGGTCTAACAAATCGCGGCAGGTTTGATAAACACAAATATGCGCCTCAATACCACAGACAATTACCTGCTCGCGGTTATGTCTGCGCAATTCCGTCAGAAAATTTTCTTCGGCACAACAGCTGAAGGCCATTTTCGGGATGGGTTGAATCCCATTCAGCAGAGCGCGTAGCTCGTCTACGGTACCTCCCAGCCCGCCTGGATATTGTTCGGTCAGGATGATTGGCACGCCCAGCGTCTGGACTCCACGCACCAGTTTCTTGAGGTTCTCGATGAGTACCGGATAATCGTGCATGACGTTGAGCAATTTGGTTTGAACGTCAACGATTACCAGCACCGATTTGTCGTACTTTAACTTCATGGGATTTGCTCCTCGGTTTTCGTTTTTTGGTCGTGCTCTCTAACCAGGCGCCGACCGAGATTCCGAAAATGCCAGAAAAACAGCAGGGCAATCAGGATCACTAACAGTACGATATTCAATTTGGCATTTCTCAAGGGTTGGAGTGACATCACTATCTCTAAAATAAACCAAGCAAATATGGGGGCTTTTCGGAACAAATTCAATAAAAAATATTGGCTGTTGGGTCACCCTCCTCCGCGTCCGGTTTGGAATTTTGGACTTCCATGCTCAAATTTTGGAAAAAATTGAGGGAAAGATGCACATTAAAATTCCCATCCAAATCCGAAAAATCTCTCTCACCGTCTGGATTTTCGTAGGCTTGGTGCTGGGTGCACTTTGCGGCTTGACTCTTAAAACTGCCATCCTACCTCTGGCGAATCTGATGGGTGAAATTTTTCTGCGACTTTTGAAAATGGTCATTGTCCCTTTGATTTTTACCTCGATCACCAGTGGAGTACTCAGTATCGGCGGCGCCCAAAATCTCGGTCGGCTCACGCTGAAAACCTTTCTTTATTACCTCACGACCAGCCTGATTGCCATTCTTACCGGTTTGTGGCTGGTGAACTGGTTCAAGCCCGGCGTTGGAGCAAATCTCAATCTGACTGAAAAAGTAGCTGTGGCGAACCTGAGCAGTACCAGTTTAAAAGATATTTTTATCCGTATGATTCCCGAAAATCCCGTCGCCGCGATGGCTCAGGGCGAGGTTCTGCCGCTGATTTTCTTTGCCCTGCTATGTGGTCTTTTTATTGGAAAGATTGCCGATAATCATGCCCGTACTTTGAGTGGAATCGTCAACGCCGGATGCGAATTGATGATGCGCATTACGCACGGAGTGATCCTGTTAGCGCCGCTAGGAGTCTTTGGGCTGGTAGCCCGTATCTGTGCAACGACTGGTCTGCTGGTATTCAAATCTTTAGGTTATTACTTTTTGACGGTCGCGACGGGCTTAATGCTGCATTTCTGGCTGACATTACCGCTGATCATCCTGATTTTTTCCCGATGCCACCCCTATCGACACCTGCAGAATATGGGTCCGGCGCTATTGACCGCTTTCACGACCGCTTCTTCGTCTGCTACCCTGCCAATCACTATGGCTGCGGCGGAAAAGCGGGCGGGTATTTCCAACAAAATTGCGAGCTTCGTTTTACCATTGGGCGCGACGATCAACATGGATGGTACGGCACTCTATGAATGCGTAGCGGCGATTTTCATCGCCCAGGTGTATGGCATCGAGCTGGGATTCGTCAGTCAGTTTATTATTGTGTTCACTTCACTTTTAGCGTCAATCGGAGCGGCAGGAATTCCGATGGCCGGATTAGTAATGATGACAATTGTTTTGAAATCGGTGGGATTGCCACTGGAAGGGATCGGGATGATATTGGCGGTCGATCAGGTTCTCGACATGCTCCGCACTTCGGTCAATGTCTGGAGTGATTCCTGCGGGGCGCTAATCATCGCCCGGTCAGAGGGTGAGCTAAACGTGGTTTGTCGCTGAGTCACCTATTCATAAAATTGTAAAAAAAGATTTGTCAATTTGATTAATCAATATTAAAATTAAACTAACGTTAAACATTTAACCAAATTTGGAGGGTTTATGAAGAACTTAGTCATTGTATCGGTACTGTTGGCGCTGGTCGCTCTGATTTTAGGCGTCATTACGAAATTGGTGGGGCATCTGGTCGTGATTTCTGCGGCGGCCTGGAATGGATTAGCCCAAACGCTGTTGCTTTTTGCCGTGGCTTTCGGGGTGTGGGAGTTTCTGAATAAGAAAAGCTAACCGGCCTAAGGGCATTGAAAAGGCTGTCTGCGACCAGTAGACAGCCTTTTTCATTTTATTAACAAACTCCTTCTAAATCACCGTCACCCAGACACGCCGGGTACGGGGGCCATCGAATTCGCAGAAAAAGACCCCTTGCCAGGTACCGAGCATCAAAGCTCCGTTTTCGAAAATTATCTGAACGCTGTGACCAATAAGGGCGGCTTTGATATGCGCATCGGCATTCCCTTCGGAATGACTGTAATGGTTGTCGGAAGGGATGAGAGTAGTTAACTGACGTGCAATATCCTGCGCAACTGCCGGATCAGCATGTTCGTTGAGCGTGATTCCGGCGGTGGTATGCGGACAGAAGACTGTACAAATACCACCAGGCTTTTGCGCGGTGCGGACCACCTCAGCCACTCTTCCCGTTATATCGACGAATTCAATTCTACGGTTCGTTTTCAGAATAATTTCCTGCATGGCTCACCTTACAATTGGCTTGATTAAAATATCCCGAAAACCTACGTCTTACGCTCTTTTTTTCGCGCTGATGGAAATAGTACGTTGTTCAAAATCAACCGGTAACCGGGTGAATTTTTATGCAATTCCAAACGAGTCGGAGGATCGCCGACAAAATGCTGGTAATCCTCGGGATCGTGACCTGCCAAAAAGGTAAAGGTTCCCCGCCCGTGGTTGTTGTGGATGTACTTCACCTGTTCGCCCCCCACGACTTCCCCCATGATGACCACCGACTTCTTCAACAGGGAGCGGCGGAAGCCGGTGGTTTGCCCCATGAAACCTTTGATTACTCCGACATGACACTGGGTCAGCATGGTTGGTACAGGGTCCCATTTAGCCGAAAACTCAAATAACGAGAAGTAGTCAGCCTCCGCGCCGGGAGCGACCGCCTGAAAACTGGGAGGTACGTCGATATCCGAGTACTCATAGAGCATCGGGTCGGTGTAGAGTTTGAAATTTTCAAAAGCCAGGCATTTGGTAAAATCCAATTTCTCATTGGCCCGGGGATCAGCAGGATCGCCGTCATAGACCGTCGTGGCAATATCCACGTTCTCAGCCGCTAAAGCTATATCCAGAGCGTCCGTCGCCGAACACATGGCAAAAAGGAATCCTCCTTCGGTGATGTATTTCTTGATCGTCCGGGCAACGGCTTTTTTTTCTTCGGTAACCTTTTTAAAACCCAACTGACGGGCTACGGTCTCATTGTCCTTGACTTCATTTTGATACCAGTCGTGCTGACGATAGCTGGCATAAAATTTCCCGTACTGACCGGTGAAATCTTCATGGTGCAGATGCAGCCAGTCGTAATCGGCTAATTTGCCGGACATGACTTCCTGATCCCAGACGACAGTATAATCAATTTCAGCATAGGTCAACGCCAGTGTGACCGCATCGTCCCAGGGTTGTTTCCCCGGTGGTGAATAGACTGCGATGCGCGCGGCTTTTTCCAACAGGACTATTTCCATATTGTTATCTTCGATGGTGGCGTAGACGTTCAACACCTGAGCGGGTGTCAACTCCTCGTAATTTACTCCACGCAGGCGCAACTCTTTCTGAATTGCCGGCCGGCTATCCGTCATAAAAGCACCGCCTCGGTAGTTCAACAACCACTCGACATTGACATTCTGCTTCAAAACCCAGTAGGTAACGCCGTAGGCTTTGAGATGATCGGTCTGGGTTTGATCCATGGGGATCAGAATCTTCTGCGCCAGGGCGGCAGTCGTCCATATCAGAATCGTCGCAATGAAGCGTATCACTGGGTTCATTTGTCAACTCTCTCGGGTCTTGATCGCCTGCAACTCGCGAAGCCGTTTACGCGCCGCATCCACTCTGAGCGAGTTCGGAAATTTTTCAAGCAGGACTTCATACCAGTGCTCCGCCCGTTTTAAATCAAGATCGCGTCTATCGGCAAGCTCAGCGCACATAAATACTACCTGATCAGAGAACTCGCCGGGTTTAGTCACAAAGAACTCCGCCAATTGCTCAGCGTCAATCCATTGTCGAAACTGCAAATAGACCTGCATCAGTCTGAAGCGGGCGGGTGCGGCACAGGGTACCTGCGGAGATGTCTGTAGAAGATTTGTTAATACATCCAGGGCTTCACTCAATTTATTCTGACGAATGAAAGCTTCACTACGGACAAATTCACGAAAAGCGCGCTGGCCGGTGGCATCGGCCTCGGTATAATTGGCCGTGACAAAATTCGCCAGCTCCACCGCATCGTTAAAAGCCGGATGTTGAACACCTAAAAGAGGTAACAATGTAACTGTGATATTTGCCAGACTGTCCAGCTCTCCGCTAAGATAGGTTGCCAGGGTCGCATACACGCGAAAATCTTTTTCATACTCGGTGCCTGTCCAGCGTCGGGCTTCATTTTCGAATAACTGGAGCGCGGCCCGGGGATCACCGCGAGACAACAGCACCTCACCGATCCGGGACTGACACCGCACTTTGAACCGTGTATCGGTACTGGTCGCTAGTGCCTGGCGCAATAACTGCTCGGCGCCATCGAAATCGCGCACCACCGTGAAGCGCAGATCTGCTAACCGAAAAAGCGCCTGAGCCGAATGATTACTGCGAGGTAGATTGATAATCAGCGAGTCATAAATCTGGAAAGCCCTGGCTAAGCTCTGCTGACTGTCGGCCAACTGCTGGATGAAAGGCGTATTGAAGAACAGATTCCCGCTGTAGAGATAATCCATAGCCGAAATGGTCTGCTTACTCAAGACGGCTTTTTCGATGGCCTCGGCTAATCCCAGCAACGCCAGAGGGGCACTGTTCCGCAGTTCTGGTCGCTGAAGAATTCCTGTATAGACCTTCTCCGCTTCGCTAAACTGGCAAGTATTAATCAGGTCTTTGCCTAAGTTCAGGATATGAGTGCCGCGGTTTCCGGTCAGGTTTTCAATAATCAGGATTTCTTCGGCACAAACCGAGTACCGGCTGTATTTGAATAATAAGTCGGCGCGTAAACGATGCAGGTCGGGATTGTTCGGCTGGTTTTCAATTTCGTCTTTCACCAATGAGTCCAGTAATGTCAGCTGCATTTCATCTTTGGGGAGGCGCAAAATCTGTCCGGTCACCAGGCTATAACTCTTCGGATTATAGCGGCCGAACAACAGATACTCGCGGACTGCTTCGGCGTAGTTCAGCCGTAGTAAATGGAAATTGGCCAGTTCCAGCGCGAATAAATCCGGTTTCTGATGGTGGCGGCGGGCTTCGGATATTAAATCACGCGCCTGGTCAAATAATCTGCATCCGCTCATCGTATTGAATACAGTCCGGTAAAGATTGATACTGTGACCCTGCTGTGTCAGAGTTTCGTGCCAATGTCGGAGAGCCCGTAACGTATCACCGTTCAGAAATATCAGTTTGCCCTGATCGACCGCCGCTTGTTCGTTTTTTGGATCGCATTTCCGGAAGCGGACGATAATCCGTTCAGCCTCCAATAAATCCTTCTGCGCGAAAAGCAGGTTGACATAGGCCGAGTACCAGGCAAAATTTGCCGGTCGCGCGTCCACCAGCGCTTTGTAGATCTCCAGCGCCTGCTGAACCTGACCTTCCCGCTCCAGGCGTTGCGCGAGATTGAATCGATTGGCAAGCTGGCGTTCTTCCAAATTAAGCGGCTGAACAACCTGAGACAAAACCAACGATAAAGGAATCAGGATAATAATTAGCAGTGATTTCATACCAACGCCGGTCATGGATTTGCCTGCCTTAATTCTTCGAAATAACGCCGGATGACATTTTCGTTGTCTCGGGAATAACCGTCCCGCAGGGCTTGTTCCAGGTTCTGCTGGAGCACGGATTGCCGCTCTCCCAAACTTCCCGGTAGATGACCGGGTGAAACACGGATGATGTCTTCCCCGGTACGGCTCTGACGTTCTTCCTTGTAGTCCTGAGTGCGCAGAGATTTCTGGGCATCCAGAAGCCGGGATAGTATGCGTTGCTGGCGTTCGAATGTGCGGCGCAACAGTTGATTATTCTGCAAGTCACGGATCACTTCCTCCATATCCTGAGCGATGCCGCCCAAGTCGCCGGCGTTTTTATTACTCCCCCGCGCTTCCTCCTGCAATTGCTCCAGTGACTGTCTGATTTGTTGCTGACGGGCGGCGAGGCGTTGCATTGCAGTCTGACTGGACGACCCCGACAACCCCAGCAACTGTGTATCATCATTGAGTCCCCCCTGTTGCCCGGCTAAATTCTGAAGTTGTTTCAAATACTCCTCTAATCCTGCGGCTGAACCGCTTTTCTGGAGCGCCTGCATCGCTGACATTGCTTCAAGAGCCGTGGCATTCAGGGCTTCGGTAGCGCTTTTCGCGTTCTGTAAAGCGAATTCGGCGTTGCGTTCTTCCATTTGTTTGACGGCTTCGCGCATCTGTGCTGAGGCCTGCCCTAAATTCTTCCCGATTCGCGGAGTCACTCCAAAAGTCTTGCCCGACAATTCGATTAAGTCCTGAGCTAAGCCATTGAGGTTTTGCGCATTCTGGTGTTGCTCAACGGCAACGTCCATGATCTGGTCACTTTGTCGAGGAGTATTAGCAATCTTCGTGCTCAGCCCTTCCTGGATTTGCGAAAGCTGCATGGCTTTATTGATAACGTGCCGGAAATCCTGCATGACTTCCGTCATCGTCTGGCGCTGAAAATTCTCCTGGAATTTTTTCAGCCGTTCCTTCAGCACTGCCAGATCATCAGCCGATTTTCGCGCGGATTTCTGAGCCTCGGAGCGATTACTTTTTTCAAGAGCCTGTCGGGCTTGCTGTTGCTGTCGGGGCAGTTGCATTTCCTGTAGATCGTCCAATATTTGTTGTAATTCCTCGTCGGGCATGATGGGGAATTCGCGCATCTCCTCGCGGGTATTTTGCATAAACTCCTGGGCCGTTTCCGAATCTTGCCGGATGGTATTTTGTTCGCGGGCAAACTCTTGCAGTTTCTTGGAATTATCGTCCTGGTTTTGTTCAATGCGTGCAGTCAGATTTTCCTGGCGCCGGGTCAAATCTTCGTAACGTTTGACCAGCTCATCGACGTTTTGCTCGATCTTGATGCGTTTGAAAATATTCAGCAGGCGATCGAGTTCCTGACTGAATTGTTCCCGGGACACCTTGAAATTGGAGAGCGCTTTCTGAATTTCCTTGGCATCCATTTTATCGATTGCCGCCTGCAATTTTTCCATGGCTTCCCGCAATTCGGGGGTCAGGATGTCGCGGAAGGCCTCCTGCAATTGATTATACTTGGAGATGGTTTCCTCGCTGAACAGTTGGTTTTCGCGGCTCTTTTCAATCAGCTCATCCAGTTGCTCACCTAAACGGGCGATTTTTTCCGCGGCCGCTTTCGTGTTCTGCAATTCGTTTTCAATTTGCCGCTTCTGTTCCCATTTCACTTCCGGGTGTTTCAACAATTCGCGGGCGATTTCTTCTAAAGCGGATTTGGATTCTTCCAATTTTTCCAGTACCTCTGCTCCGGCATTAAAAATATCATCCTGTTGATCGTGCGTGGCGGCAAACAATTCGTTCAGGGAAGGAAACCGCGCAATCAGGGTGCGGGTAGCATTCATTTTCGGGCCGTTGATTGCGTCGTTGTCCCACACCGCGATACTGAACTCGATGGCGTCCTCCGGGCCAAGTCCTAAGTCACCCACTTCCCAGTTGTAATACAATTCCTGCAGGGTAAGGTTTGGATCCTTGAGAGGAAAAGCAGTCTGGTAGCCGGCTGGATCCGTTTCGGTATATTTCTTTATGAGTCTATACTTTATCATCAGACGGGTAAACCCAAAATCGTCGCTGATCCGCAGGCCGATCGGGATTTCCATACTCTCGGTCAATTCAAGGTCATCCTGCGGTCTAAGCAGGGTAAGCAGGGGAAACCCATCCGGCTGAAGACGGATGCGATATTTGGTAGGATTGGAGTTAGTGACCTGATTGGCATCGCTAACATTTATGGTGAACTGGTCATCGCGACTAACCAGCAGCTCTCCGGAGGCGGTCGTTGCTCGCACCAGCAGGGGCAAAATACTTCCGCTGGCGAATGCAAGGTGAGCTTTTTGTACCGGCTGGCTGGTCCGTATGTCGAGTTTCAATTTACTGCCCGTCAGGACGTCGAATTCAGTCAGATTTGAACTCTGTTCCTGATCGGGAAGTCGGGTATAGACGGGATAAGTAATCCGGGCAATTACCTGCAAAACCTCGGGGCGATTGACCACCCGTACGGTATCTACGCCCGAACTGATACACCGCCAGGCTCGAAACGGTGAGCGATTGACCGCGAATGCTTCATAGGTAAAGTCATCGCGCTGATTCTTTAGCCTGTACTCGCACTGCCCTGCTGAATCCGGCATCAATTCCTCGGTCTGCATATATTCCGGATAGCGGACAGCGAGATTTATGACTTTCGGAAAATGACCTTCGCATTTAAATACCACTCGCACACTGTCGCCGCTTAGAATATCAAAACTGCCAGTCATCGATTTGATTCTGAACGGTAATTCAACCGGATAGACCTGCGTGGCATGCCATAAGCGATTTAGCGCCCGCCCGAAATAAGCGGGAGCGACGAAAACCGGCAGCGCCAATCCGATAAGTATAATCACCAACTGGCGTCGTATTTTCGTCAATTTCGTCCAGGGAATGACCTTCTCAAAGTCGTATCCGCTGAGACGCTGAGTCATTCTTTCCAGAGCGGCATTAATCAGATCTGAAGAGTACCCCGGCGTGGTTGCCCGGCGCAGTTTATCCAGCTGCAGGACATTAAGGAGCTCATCGTGGATCTCAGGATACTGTCTGCCAATCAGAATTGCCAGCTGATCGTTGCGATAGGCGTGCAGTCGGTTAGCCCGGGTCTGTAAAAACCAGAGAATGGGCAGGAACCCGAACAGCACGGAAAACAGCGCAAAAAAAATCAGCAGGCTGCTGCGCACCCCGGGGCTGAAATAGCGAAATCCTTCGACGAGTACAATTATAAATCCAACGCTCAACACTAACATCGAAACCCGCAGCGCGCCGGAAATCAGGTTGAAAAGCGCCATGCGCCGACGGAGATAGTTTAACTGTTTAGCAATCTGGCCGGTCATTTATTTACGGGTATGGTTAGTTTGCAGAAGGGCATAGAGAAAGATATTTGCGCCCATTTTCAGCGCCGCGCTCCGTTTTTCCTCCGGATCATTGTGGACAGCGGCATCTTCCCAACCGTCGCCCAAGTCGCATTCGTAAGTGTAAAAAACCACTAACCGACCGTTGTAAAAAATACCGAGACCCTGAGGTGGTTTTCCGTCGTGTTCATGAATTTTGGGCAAGCCATTCGGAAATTGATAAGCCTGGTGAAAGATGGGATGGCTGAAGGGCAGCTCGACCAACATATTATCGGGGAAAATGCGCCGGATTTCGCGACGGAAAGACGGATCCATGCCGTAGTTATCATCCGCATGCAGGAAGCCGCCGGACTGTAAATACAGGCGTAAACGCAGAATTTCCTCGTCGCTAAAGCGTACATTGCCATGCCCGTTCAGGTATAGAAACGGATAGCCGAAAAAATCATTATCCATGATCCCGACCCGCACCTCCTCCGGAAACACTTCGCAATTCAGGTTTTCCTTCAAAAAATTCAAAAGGTTGGGAATCGAACTCGGATTACTGTACCAATCACCTCCCCCGCCATATTTGAGACGGGCAATCGTGAGGCGACCAGGTTCTACTTTAACCTGCGCCATCAACCCGATGTCGGCAACAATCAGAATAAGTACAATCAGTATTTCGATATTTTTTCGCAAACTCTGCTATTCCTGTTCTCCTTGGCTGTGAATTTACTATACGCCCGGTCGGGTAACAAGTTTCCGCAGTGAATATCTTCTTCATTTTTTCCGGGCGTCTGTTTATTTTAATGCCGTGAAGCGTTTGGTTTGGCTGATAGTCGTAAAGATGATCCTGGCCAGCGTCCTTTCCGGTCAGTGGTATTTCAAGATGGCGGATTTTTTTCGCAGTCCGATCGAATACCGCAATCCCCTGCAAATGTCCTTATTTGAAGTTAAGACCGGCCTGCACACGTTCGGTATCGGGGAACAGCCTATCTATTTCGATTCCACCGAAAGCGAGTTTACCCAGTACCGGGGGTTTTACAAGCGGGTGCTGAACACTTTCGACTTTGAGCTCTTCAAGTACAACTGGCTCATCCATCTTCTGCCCCAGAATTTTATAGACTACCAAACCGGGATCGGAGCGCGGTACGCCTTCTCGCTGATCAACTTTGCCCTGCCGTCCGCCTGGCCGCAGAATACGCCGACTTCGAGTGAAAGATTATATTTGTCGCCCCGCTATTATGCGATCAATCTGAACCACACTTTCAATTTTCAGTGGTCACGCAAATTTTACAATTACTTCGCCTTTAGCCATGGGAAAGCCTGGGGCACAACTTATCTGACGCGTCGCCACCAGACCTATCTTACCCAACAGAGCGATTTATATACATTTGCCCTGGGTATTAAAATGATCGGCAGTATTGGTTACAAGTACAAAGAAGGCTATGGCTTCGAAATCATCTACAGTTGGGGCAACAACGGCACATTGAAAGATCCGCATAAAATTACTCCAATTACCCGCCTAAACTACAACAGCATTGGAATCAATTTCACATTTAATTCCATCCTGGGCGGAGGACTTACCTCAGGCGATGAAGCCAAGCGGTTGTATACGGAACGGGATTACCTGGCCTCCAAAGCCACCTTTGAGGATTTTTTACGCAATTATCCCAAGCATCCGCGACGTTTCAAAGCCGTGTGGATGATCCGCGAATGCGATAAACGTATCCCCTATCAGGAAATCCTTTTAGCGGAGGCACAGATCGCCGTAAATAATTATTCCAAAGCGGCTGAACACCTGAACCGGGCCAATGTCACCAGGCAGGCCACTCTGCTGACCCGTATTGATGAAAATTACCAGAAAATCATCGCTTGGTTCGGCAATACGATGGATTCCCTATTCACCATCAACAATATGGATCAGGCGGAAAAACTGCTGCAGCAGGTCGAGGCGCTGAACATTCCCGGCAACCAGGATCTGATCCGACGTTACCAAAGTGAAATCTATTTTCATCGCGGTGTTGTTTTTGTCGAGTATCAGATGTGGGAAAAGGCCATCGAGGCCTTTGATCAGGCAATCGTGTATCATCCTCCCATCCGTGAACGCGTCGAGCACTGGTTGATGAAAATTGCCAGCGGCTACATCAGTGACGCCAATCAGTCGGCAGATAAAAAAAGCATCGCCCTGGCGCTGGAATCCCTGCGCCAGGCGAGTTCCATTCGTCCCGACATTGTCAAACTGACAGCACCCTTTATCAAAAGTCTCGAAGATGGAATCGCCTACCAGCGGCAGTCGGCCGCCAAACAGCAACTGCAGGCCGCGCTCAATCAGACCTTTAATCCACCGCCGGAGGCTCCACAATTGCGGACGGGCCTGTCTGGTGCGGAAGTGCAGAATATATTGGGTGCGCCTCAGTATCGAAACAGCTTAACGGATAATGCAGGAGCGACTTTCACCCTCTGGATTTATGTTTTTGGTGATGGTTCTGAAAAACACCTCTTCTTCGAAAACGAAAAATTAGTCAAAATAGAAATAACCCGCAGTATTGGGAGCGCGACTGAGCCTGCTGAGAATTAATCCGATCGGGAATTATCAATCTTGATTTTATTAACCATTTAGACGCTTCAGGATCAATGAAAATCATTTACACCGATGGAGCCTGTTCAGGTAATCCCGGGCCGGGGGGCTGGGCGGCACTGGTCTTTAATGCCGACAAATTGTTGAAAGTATTGGGCGGTTATGCAGCCGAAACGACCAATAACCAGATGGAACTGTCAGCCGCCATCCATGGCCTCCGACAGTTGCGCAAAGGTGAGTTGGCGACGGTCTATACCGATAGCCAATATCTGAGGTTAGGCATGACCGAATGGTTAGCACAGTGGAAGCAAAAAAACTGGCGTACTGCCAATAAAAAACCGGTCAAGAACCGCGAGCTGTGGGAAACTCTGGACCGCCTGACTAATTCCCGGATTGAGTGGCATTATATCAAAGCCCACAATGATAATATATATAATGAAATCTGTGACCAGTTGGCACGTAAAATGATCGAAATGCGCGGCACACTTTCGGATTTAAAAGCTGAGTTCGAAAAACTGTTCTGGCAACTGCAACCGCGGCGCAACTCAATCGGTTTGTAAAAACCGGGCGACGATCGTTTTACGACCACAACTGCGGAAATTGACGGTCACCCTGGCGCCGGCTCCCACTCCCTCAATTGCCAGAACCGTGCCGCGCCCGAATATTTTATGAGCGACGCCTGCGCCTACGGACAAGGCCTCTTTATCAGAGGGAGAACCGGGCGTGGAGGTTTGGCGAACAACTTGCCTGGCTTTTGATCCCGCCGACGTTATTTTGGGACGACGAGCCTGCATGACATTTTCAGTGAATGCCAAGTTGGTCAGCAGTTCCGGCGGAATCTCGCGGAAAAAGAGCGACTCATTGGAGTAATTGATTTCCCCCGCCTGGACGCGCCGCTGGGAAGATGCCAGGAACACCTTTTCCCGGGCGCGGGTCAGACCGACGTAAAACAGACGCCGTTCTTCTTCAAGGGCGGCTGGCGTCGGATCGCGCTCCAAGGGCAATAAACCTTGATTCAATCCGCAGATAAAGACGATCGGAAATTCGAGCCCCTTGGCACTGTGCAGGGTCATTAACGAAACCGCATTGCGGGTTTCTTCCCATTCATCCACTGCGGTCAGCAGAGTGACTTTTTCCAGATATTCTTCCAGCGAGGGCTGATCGGTACTCTGGCAATATTCGGTAATATCATTCAACAACTCATCAATATTGGCTAATCTTTCGAGACTCTCCTCGCCCGGATTGTCCTTATAGAACTGGCGAATGCCGATGCTGACAATGAGCACACGCGACCACTCACCGAAAGCCATTTTTTTTCGGAGATTCTGTAATTCGACGATTTGTTGATAGAAATTTTCCACCGCCTGAGATGCCCGACTTGACAGATTGGTTGCACTGATTATTTTAATCGCTTCGAACAGCGGCAAAGCTTTTTCCCGGGCTAGTTGTTCGAGCGTTTCCAGGGTAGTCTTGCCGATGCCTCGCGGCGGCAGGTTGATGATTCGTCTGAGACTGATGTCATCTTTGGGATTGGCGATGAACTGGAAATAAGCCAGCAGATCTTTGATCTCTTTGCGTTCGTAAAAACGCAATCCGCCGACGATCATGTACACGATATCATTGCGCCGTAAAATTTCTTCGAGCACGCGGGTTTGGGCATTAGTGCGGTACAAAATCGCGAAATCTTTGAAATTGCGCTTGTGCTGGACGATTTCGCGGCGAATCTGAGAGGCAATCAGGGCGGCTTCGTCATATTCGGTTTCGGCTGCCAGTCTGATCAGCAATTCACCCCCGCTTTTCTCCGACCAAAGCGTTTTCTTAGCCCGCATTTTATTATGACCAACAACCGCGGAGGCGGCTTTCAGAATATTGTTGGTGGACCGATAATTTTGCTCCAGATAGAAGGTACGGCACTCGGGAAAAACCGTGCTGAAGTTCAGGATATTTTTAATATCGGCACCACGCCAGCTGTAGATACTCTGATCATCATCGCCGACCACACACACCTGCCGGTGCTGACCGCCCAGCGCCTGAATGAAAAGAAATTGCGGACGATTGGTGTCCTGGTATTCATCCACTAATACATACTGATAAAGGGAACGGTATTTAGCCAGTACTTTGGGTTGTTCATTGAAAATCTTGAGAGGCAGGATCAGTAAATCATCGAAATCGACCGCGTCCGCCCGAACCAGGGCTTGTTGATAAAGCGGATAGATAAATTTGACCAATTTATCGGCAGGAACACCTGGGCGGGGCGCAAATTCTTCGGGAGTCAGCAGGTGATTCTTTAAATAGGAAATGCGACTGTGGATCGTCTTGGGAGTCACACCATTGAGAACAACGGAAGCCTCGGAAATTACCTTTTTAACAAGGCTGAGCTGATCGTGTTCATCATAAATGGTGAAAGTCGGCGAATATCCCAGGTGTCCTATCTCGCGGCGCAGGAGTCGGGCGCAAATGGCATGAAAGGTTCCGACATTGACGAAGGCGGCTTTTTTCCCGACGTAGGTGCCAACGCGGGCGCGGAGTTCCTGGGCCGCCTTGTTAGTAAAAGTCACCGCCAGAATATTTTGCGGAGCTACGACTTTGTTCTCGATCAAATAAGCCACTTTATGCGCCAAAACCTTGGTTTTCCCGCTACCCGCCCCGGCAAAAATCAGTTCCGGTCCGCCGACGTACTCCACGGCACGCAGTTGTTCTGGATTCAACCCGCTCAGCGACTTCAAAGCATTCCTCTAAGATAATTTCTGCAGACGTTGCCGGCGCAAAAGCTGAAGCTTGCGCTTGGCAATTAGAAAATCCTCATAGTTATCCGTGAAAGTATGCGTGCTGTCGCCGTTGGCCACCATGTACAGATAGCGCGTACGCGCCGGATAAACTGCGGCGAGGATGGATTTCAGACCCGGATTATTGATCGGACCGGGAGGCAATCCCTGATGCTGATAGGTATTATAGGGAGATTTCAGGCTCAAGTCCGAGCGCACGAGGCGTTTTGGGCCACCGGGTAACAGGTATTGAATCGTCGGGTCGGCTTCCAGACGCATTCTTTTTCGCAGACGGTTGTAGTACAGCGAAGCTACCACCGGACGCTCCTCATCCACCCGACATTCGCCTTCGACAATCGAAGCCATCGTCACATGTTTATGCAGGATTTGTTTGTTAGTATGTGCTGTTTCCGGGATCTTTGAAAAAACTACTTCGCGGAAACGGCTGACCATCCTCCGGATGATATAGTCCGGAGTATCACCTTCCAGAAAGTCATAAGAATCCGGGAAGAGATAACCTTCAACCGAAAGTGCCGGAATTTCCAGTTCCCGCGCCAAGGTCGGATCGAGGGCGCGACGCATGAACGCAGTTGAATCCACTCCGATTTTCATAGTCAACAAATGGGCGATCTGGCGCAGGTGATAGCCTTCGGGGATGGTCACCCGTAGGGTTACTACTTCCCACTTGGTGAGGGTCATTACCAGGTCGTAATAATTTGCGACTCTTTTCAAACTAAAACGTCCCGCCCGCAAATGGCGACCCTGGCCCAATAAACGGGCGGCGAAGGCAAATCGTCCGGAATGAGCGATGATCCCCTGCTCGGCCAACTGACCGGCAATCTCTTCCAGCGTAGCTCCGGCCGGAATCGCGATAATCGTTTTGGAATGACGGATGGCAGTGGGAGTCGCAATGACCGCAAAAAAAATAATGCCGCACAATAAAAACAGGATGAGGACTATTACACTCAGATTGCGCCCGTTCATCCGGCTCCTATAGGTTCTCAAACGAGTTCGCGTGATCAATGCCTCCTCTCGCTACTCAAATCCTGAATGGCACCGGTACGAAGGTCAGCACGAAAATTACCAGCGCTCCGATTCCGATTAGCTTTTCTCGCCACGTCAGCGGCGTTTCCAGATCATAAACCGGTGGATGCTTAACTTTTACCAGAAAAAAAACTAAGGTCACCCAGACTAACCAGTTCAGGGACCGGGAAAAATAACTGAGCAGGATTGCGCCCCCGATAGCAGAATAGGCGATCGGCTGATAGTATTTATTCAGAAGCGCAAAGGCAATGTGGCCACCGTCGAGCTGCCCGATGGGTAATAGATTCAGCATCGTGACCAGCAGTCCGATCCACGCCGCAAAACCTACCGGATGCAGAAGAATATCCTGCTCGTCCGTCAATCCCGGAAAGATTAGCGCGGAGGCAATTTTCATCAATAATGAATCACCCAGATGCAGACCGGCTGTTCCCGCGGTCGGAACAATTTTCGAAAAGTACAGGCCGATGAACAACGCTGGCAGCGCTACGATAAAGCCCGCAAAAGGCCCAGCGGCTCCGATTTCGATTAAAGCACGTCGCTGGCGTACGGGCGACCGCATTTTAATGAAAGCACCAAAAGTCCCGATAAAGGTCGGAGCCGGGATAAAATACGGCAGAGTAGCATCCACCTGATGTTTGCGTGCCGTCAGAAAATGACCCAACTCGTGCACTCCAAGGATTAGCATCAACGTCAGCGAAAACGGGATACCTTTCAGAAGTTTGACAGGTTGCTCCAGAGGATTGGCTCCTTCCATTAGAGCTCCGGCAAACAGAGTCGTCACGATCGTCGCCAAAAGCAGACCGAGATTGATCCAGGGTAGAGCCGGCCGGGTGTAGGGTCTGATGTAAAAACGCATATAATCCGGGGTATTGACCAGCCGAATGGAGCGCACTATCCCGACGGAATTCTGTTCAATTTCGCCAAGTGTGCTACCCGGAAGGAGACTTCCTTCCAGAACCAGTTTTTTACCCTCTTCACCCACCCGAATGATTTGAATCCACTGACTGAGATGAAAGATGATTTCTTGGCGTCGGATGTTGTCCAGCATTAATCTAATATTTTCCTGAAAAGACCGGAAAAACTTACGAAATAGTCGCTAAAAAACCAGTAATTTATATCTGTTGGCACGGGTTGTTTTTCCCCTTAACAAGAAATGAATATTCGTAATTATCTATCCAATCGCTGGCATGTGCCCGGCGGCTATCGTGAAGTATTAACCATCGCACTGCCACTGGTTATCACTACCAGCGCCTGGTCACTGCAACATTTTATAGACCGGGTTTTCCTCAGCTGGTACGGAGCGGAAGCGATTGCGGCTTCCATGCCGGCTGGTTTACTGAATTTCACTTTTATGAGCATATTCACCGGCACCGCCAGCTATGTCGGCACCTTCATCGCCCAATACATCGGCGCACGGCGCGATGCCGAAACCGGGAAAATGCTTTGGCAAAGTCTCTATATCGCGATCATTGGCGGTTGCGTGCATTTGGGGCTTCTGCCATTGGCACCTCATTTTTTTCGGTTTGCTGGTCATGGCGGTTTGGTATTTGAATACGAAGTTGTCTATTTCCGTTACCTGTGTCTGGGCGCGTTTCCAGCCATTGCGGCTTCCGCTCTGGGCGGATTTTACGCGGGACAAGGGCGGACATTGCCACTGATGTGGGTAAATTTTTCGGCTACAGCGGTCAACATCGTTTTCGATTATTTACTGATTTTTGGGAAATTTGGTTTCCCGGAACTGGGCATCCAGGGTGCCGCCATCGCCACGGTGATGTCGGCCGTGACTGCTCTGATTATTTTCAGTGTCCTGATTTTTCGCCAGACGAATGAAAAACGCTTCCGGGTCATCAGTGCCTGGCACTGGCAAAAGGCGGATTTCGGGCGTTTGCTCCGGTTTGGATTACCGGTCGGTACCCAGTTCTTTCTGGACATCGCCGGGTTCACGGTTTTTTTACTCCTGATGGGACGTCTGGGGACATTGCCACTCGCGGCTACCAATGTCACCTTCAATATCAACAATCTCGCCTTCATGCCCATGATCGGTTTCGGGATCGCGGTCTCGGTACTGGTTGGTCAGGCACTGGGAAAGGAGCGTCCTGATCTTGCCGAAAAGGCGACTTACAGCGCTTTCCACCTGACTATGTTTTATATGGGATTGATGATTCTGGCGTACCTAACCGTTCCGGATCTCTTTCTGTTACCATTTGCCGCGCACGCCGACGCCGCCACTTTTTCTGAAATAAAAAAACTGTCAGTCGTCCTTTTGCGGCTGGTGGCTTTATACTCGGTTTTCGACACTTTCAACATCATTTTTTCCGGCGCCATCAAAGGGGCGGGCGATACGCGGTTCGTCATGTACATGTTGCTGGTATTGTCGGTACTGGTTTTGATTATTCCAGCTTATGTAGTAATCGTCATACTAAAAGGCAGTGTCATCAGCGCCTGGATGTGTGCCACAGTTTACATTTGCCTGCTGGGCATCGCGTTCTTTGTACGATTTTTAAGTGGAAAATGGAAAACCATGCGCCTGATCGAGCCAAAACCTCCTCTACTGCCTTCGACTTTCCCGGAAACTCCTACTCCGGATTAACGTCATATTTTAGCGCAGTAGGACAATCTTCCGGCGATAGAATTTTTTATGCTGTTCCAGTAAAAGCAGATACACTCCACTGGCTACCGGTCGGCCGGACTGATCCGTACCTTCCCACTCGAGTACGTTAAGTCCCGCCTGGGGATTTGGTATTCTCCACTCCAGGAGTTGTGCCCCGCGCAGATTGAAAATTTGAAGCCTTGCTTCGTGGTCTGCTTTAAGGTCAAGCGGAATGTAAGATTTAAGATGCCCGTTAGATTGGACGAAGGGATTGGGAAACGGTGGCAGAATCGCCGGCGCGGTAGTTTTTGCTCCATTCGAACCGATCAAATAAAAGGAGTAGTCGAGGGTATCAATTCCATTGAAAAATGAAAAGGGGAGAATCTGGTCTTCAACCAGCGCCGGATCGTAGAAAACCTCACAGGTCAATGTATCAGTAGCGGTTACTTGTCCGGCAGCCGGTATAAAAAACAGTCCTTTTGTGTGGCTGATAAAATGGAAATCCGCGGTAGCAGGACCGATATTAAATACGCGCATTGACAGACGCCGCCGACTGGCAGGTAATTCCATATTAATCGGGAACAAGGCGGCCTGGGGCCGTGATTTATTCCGCTCTAATACGGAAATAAATAAAGAATCCAATCCGTCATCGGTATTAAAAGTCAGAGTTTGGTTATGCACCCCGGGGTTCAGACCTGCCCGGCGCACGCAAACCTGCAGTTCCTGCGGATTGGCGTTGATGGTACCCTGCGGCGGAAGTAGGCTTAACCAGGAAGGCAAGGTGGTAGTCACTTGCCAATGCAAAGGTTCCGTACCCCTATTCATCACCAGAACCGTCTGCGTATCAGCTGCATTCCAGAACCAAAGCGAATCCGGTTCCAGGCTGAGCTGAGCTGGTACGGTGATATTCTGACGGACAAGAGCATGGAGCATCCAGTCACCGCTGAGGACTTTATTATCAACTTTGAAATTGTTCAGATCAATAAAATTACCTCCCTGCCTCAGATAAGCCCGGTTCTTGCCCTGACCTGTAGCAGTATAACCTAAGGAATTCAGAGCACTGGTGACCGAGATATAGAACGCAGGAAAATCGTGCAGTGGAATCGGTGTGGAAAAATCGCATCTGGTCCAGGTCGATCCTTCAGGAATACAGGTCGGAATCGTCAATAGGGGTACGCCCGTCAGATTAGTATAGACGCGCACTGTGACCGGATTCTGATCGTAAGCCATCAGGCGTAAGCCGATCAGTTCGCTGGTTGGCAGATAACCGGTGAATTTTTCCGCGGCTTCGGCACCGTTCAACCGGATGAGATAGGTGACCGAATCGCTGCCGTTATTCAATTCCTCCTCAATAAATCCGCCGATACCTTCCGCACGGAAAGTCAGGGATGTTGTATTATTGACGATGACACTGGTTGAATACGGAACGAAAGTAATCCTGTCATAAGCACCACCAAAAAGGTGGTCATTCAATTCAAAACTGCCTTTAAGCAAGGGAAAAAACTCAATTTGCGGAACCGGATAATGCCGGATGACAGCCATACCCAAATTGCTGTTCACAGCATGTTGAAGTGCAAATGCAACATCCTTCCCGGCATAATATTGGATGTACTGCGCCGCGGCGGGCTGCAGGCTGGTCTTGACGGTATTTCCAGCCGTAAAGTTTGAACTGAAATATGGCGAACTGACCGAGGGAATGCTATTATCGCGATAACCATAGCGACCATTTTCTATTGAATCGTTATTCAGCAGGTTAGCCAGGAACCAATCCGTCAGCAGTTCGGCTTTGGTCAGCTCGAATCCCAGGGAGCGCACTGCCCGTTCATAGCTATCCAAAGAATTATAGGAATCCTGCACCACTTTTTTCAAAACGGAAAGACCAAAGCGCTGATAAACATAATAGGTCCAAAGACCGACTTTGGCATAATCCGTCAGATCGCCATCGAATTTTAACAGGGAACGGTTAGTTTCATGCATAAAATAACCAAACGAGCGTGCCGGTAACCCCAGAAGACGCGGCGCCAGTTCTGACAAACCCTCCACCAACCACACTTCTTCGTTGACATCATAACGATAATGAATCAGGTGTTGCAGTTCGTGCGCCGCGGTGCTGAGCGTCATCGCATCATTGACGAGCGCCGGGTTAGTGTCAATGTACAGAATTTCACCGTAGTTCCCCTTGCCGGCAACCTGATCGAGCGGGTCGAAATAACCGGCAACGTAAGCCTCCGACACACCGGCCTGGTATTGATCCCGAACATCAATCATTAGAATGAACAACTTGCCATTTTGATCGCGGTCAGGTATGTCACCGAATATATCGACTGCGTTGGAAAAAATCCCCTGAGCCGAATTCACCGAGCCCGCCGGCGTCCAATTGAGCATCACATCGCGCAGGTACTCAACATCCGCCATGGTGACTCTGCCAGCGTCAAATTCAGTCGTTTCGACGTAAATGTCCAGAGCAGTACCTTGATATTTACGATAAAAAGCCACCTCGATAAATTTGGCATCTTCGCTGGTAATATCAGCACGGATGTTAAAAGTCGTATCGCCGACGGTTGGTTTAGCCAGTGTCCGCAAGCTGTAATTCTGCACCGGCCGGTTCCAGATAAAAGGTGTTCCAGAAAGCGGTTGGGGCTGGAGTTCCAGCACTTGGGCACGGACTGGCGTCACCAGCAGTAATCCTGAAATCAGGGTCTGGCAAACCGGGGCAAGTCGGGCGCAGTTCATTTCGGAAAAGAATGCCGTTCTGCGACAGGGTCGCGGGTCATCAGCTCGCGCATCGCCTGGCGGGGTGCTTTGCCCTCGAAAAGGATCTTATAGATTTCACTGGACAGCGGCATTAAAATCTCATATTTCTCCGCCATTTGGTGCACAGTTCTGCAGGTCATCACTCCTTCTGCCACCATGGACATACCATCCAGAACGTCATGCAGTTTGCGTCCCTTGCCGATTTCTTCCCCGACATAGCGGTTGCGACTATGCTTGCTACCGCAGGTTACGATCAGATCACCGACTCCGCTTAAGCCTGCAAAAGTGGCTTCCTGACCACCCAGTCTGACTCCCAGCCGGGTGATTTCTAAAAGCCCCCTGGTCATCAAGGCGGCTTTGGTGTTGTCGCCCAAATTCATCCCGTCACAGATACCAGCGGCAATGGCGATGACGTTTTTCACCGCGCCACCGATTTCCACCCCGACAATATCGCTGTTCGTATAAACCCGAAAGTAGTCGGAACGGAAAAGTTCCTGAACAAGCCTGGTCGTCAGCGAGTCTATTCCGGCCGCCACTACTGCCGTGGGGATTTCGCGGGCAACCTCCTCAGCGTGACTGGGACCATGCAGGGTGACAATTTTGTGGGGGGAGTGCGGTAAAATTTCCGCGATTAGTTCGCTCATCCGTTTCAGCGAATCGGACTCAATGCCTTTAGCCAAATTGACAAATACGGTATCTTCCCGAATCCGCCCCCTGAGATTATTCAATAGGGCTCGGACAGTTTGAGCCGGAACGGCAATAATGCAGAAATCGGCATCCGGCACGACCTGGGCAATTTCAGCGGATATGGGGAGCTCGTGTGGAATGGGGATACCTTCCAGTAAGGGATTGCGGTGCGTCTTATTCATAAACAGGACGTTCTCCGGGAAATATTCCCACAGCTTCACCGCGTAACCTTTTTTCCAGAGATGGATCGCGACCGTCGTACCCCAACTGCCACCGCCGAGCACAGCGACACGCGTTTCAGGTTTGATCATTTTTTTAATCACCGGCGATTACCTCACCTATCATTATGGCGCGCTCGCCCTCCTCCTTCAAGGAACGATAAATTGTATCACTATAAGCACTGTCGGCAATCACAATCATCCCGATTCCCAAATTGAATACCCGGCGCATTTCGGCTTCTTCTATATCACCGGTCTGCTGAATCATATTGAAGATTGGCGGTCGGTTCCAGGCTTGCCAGTTGATTGCGAGTTTTAAGCCGGACGGTAATAAGCGGCTGGTGTTGCCGACGATCCCGCCGCCGGTGATATGGCTCAGTCCATGTAATCCCGGTTGGCCGAAAAGCGGTTTGAGGCAATCTAAATAGGAACGGTGGACGCTCAAGAGTGCATCGCCCAAAGTTTGTCCTAATTCCTCTATATAATCGCTTACCTGATATTTCTCCAGCAAGACCTTGCGGGCTAAGGAATAACCGTTGGTATGCAGACCGGTTGAACGTAACCCAATCAGCACATCGCCCACCCGTACCCGACCAACCAACATGGCGGATTTTTCAACGATGCCGACAATCGTCCCGACTAAATCATAGTCCCGTGGCCGATAGATGCCCGGCATTTCCGCCATTTCTCCACCGATCAGCGCACACCCGTTCTCCCGACAGGCAGTTGCCATTCCACTGACCAAGGTCTTGATTGTCTCGGGTTCAACCTGCCCGGTTCCGATATAATCGAGAAAAAAAAGCGGCCTGGCCCCTACCGTCAGAATATCATTGACGCAGTGGTTGACTAAGCATTGCCCCACCGTATCATGCCGCTGCAAGAGATTGGCAATCATCAATTTGGTACCAACGCCATCGGTGCTGGCGACCAAGACCGGTTCCCGATACTCCTGCACCGGAATCTGATAGCACCCCCCGAACAATCCAAGGTCTGTCAGGACAGCGGGAGTATAGGTTTCCCGAACCAATGTTTTGATCTGGTCTACGGCCTGCTCACCAGCGGTAATATTGACACCGGCCTCCCGGTATGAAATTGACATTATCCTTCTGCTTCCTGGTACATGGCATCAATGAGTTCGGCGTAGCGTTTTTCAACCACGTTGCGTTTTACTTTCAAGGAAGGCGTCAGTTCCCCGCTTTCGATGGTAAATTCCCGGGATAAAAGAATATATTTCTTCACCTTTTCAAATTGGGCAAACCCTTCCATCGACTCGGCAATCACGCGGTCGTATAACTCCTTAACCGCCGGCAGGGTGATGAGCGATTCATGGTCAGTATAGGCCAATCCTTTTTCCTTCGCCCAGGCTTCCAGGTTGACAAAAGCCGGCACGATCAGCGCCGAGACAAACTTGCGCTTGTCACCAATGACAACGATCTGCTCGATCCATTTGGAAGTCACCAGTACATTTTCCATCGGTTGCGGCGCGACATTTTTCCCGCCGGAGGTCACCAGGATATTTTTCTTACGGTCAGTAATCGTGATATAGCCATCTTCGTCCATCATGCCGACATCACCCGTATGAAACCAACCGCTCGGCTCAATCACTTCGCGGGTTGCATCATCGTCCTTGAAATAGCCTTTCATCACGTGCGGTCCGCGCGTCAGAATTTCGCCATCGGCGGCGATCTGTACTTCGACACCGGGTATGGCTCTGCCGACTGTTCCCAGTTTATTTTTTTCGAGAGGGTTGATTGATATAACCGGCGAGGTCTCCGTCAGACCGTATCCTTCCAGAATTGCGATACCCGCCGCCCGGAAGAATTCCGCAATCTCCTTGGATAGCGGAGCTCCGCCGGAAACGAAAAAGCGCAGACGACCGCCGACGCGCTCTTTGAGTTTATGAAAAACCAGCTTCTCCGCCACTGCCAGCTTCGTGCTTAAAAGCGAGCCGGGTTTTTTCCCGGCATTGTTTTTTTGATCGGCTTTCTTTCCCGCGTCTATCGCCCACCAAAACAAATTGCGTTTGATCGCTGATGATGCGGCGATATTATCAATGATTTTGGCGTATACCTTCTCGTAGAAGCGCGGCACGGCGGTCATCAGAGTCGGATGAATCTCCCGCATGTTATCTGCAACCGTATTGATGCTTTCGGCATAACAAATTTTTGCCCCGATTCCGGTCGCCAAATAATGGCCTGCCATGCGCTCAAAACTATGACTCAGTGGTAAAAACGACAGAAATATGTCATTTTCATCGGCGTGGATGACTTGCAAAGAGCCCTGGATGTTGGAAGTTAAATTGCGATGGGTCAGCATTACCCCTTTGGGTTCACCGGTAGTCCCCGAGGTATAAATCAAGGTCAGCAAATCCTCCGGCAGGATATTTTTAATCCCATCTTCAAAATTTCCCGGGTGTTCACTGTTATAGGTGACACCGATTTCCAGCAGCTGCCTCAGCGTCATTACCTGGGGATGACTAATGGAAGTATCATCAAGGACAATAATCTTTTCCACTTTGGTCAGCTCTGGAAGCAGGGGCAGGACCTTTTCGGTCTGTTCCCGGTCACCGCATAGCAGAAAACGAGCCTCCGAATGCTGAGCGATCCACCAGATCTGTTTGGGGGTCAGGGTGGGGTAAATCGTCACTACGACACCGCGGGCACAGACAATGCTGTAATCAGCCATCGCCCATAGTTGATTATTGGGTGCAATGATTGCGACCCGCTCTTCGTTTTTAAGTCCCAGCGACTTCAATCCGCCGGTAATTTTTTCAACTTGTTCGCGTACCTGAGTGAAGGTGAGTTCCTGCCATTGTTCACCCACTTTGAATCCATAAGCTGCCTTACCGGCATATTTTGCGGTGACACTGGTAAACATTTCGGCGATTGTCTGATAAGTAAAATCTGACATGTTTGCCCCCTTTCGTTATTAATTTTTTCTTGTTTAAATGCCCCAAAAAGCGAATATTAATGCGCTTTTTGCCGAGGTGGTGAAATTGGTAGACGCAGTGGACTCAAAATCCACCGGACTTCGGTCCATGGGGGTTCGATTCCCCCCCCCGGCACACTGTCTTATAAACCGTTCCCCGGCGATCATTGGTTGACCTGTTTAGCTAGCAACAAGCAATTAGCACCGATTAAACGGTCTATTTGGTACCGGTAATTTCCAAAGCCTTGCGAGCTTTGGTAACCTCCTCATGGGCCTGAGGATAATTCTGGATGACCTTTTCGAAGCTGGTGACGGCCATATCTTTCTGATTCAATTTGTCGTAGCAATAACCGATCCGTAATTGGGCATAGGCTACTTTGTTTTTATCACCAAGTTCGAAAACCTTTTGATAGGCGGTTAAAGCTTCTACATAATCGCCCTGCCGATAATAAGCTTCGCCAATCCACCATTGGGCATTATCAGCCAGCGGATCATTGCGGTCAAGGCTAATCAGTTCTTCGAAAGTACTGATGCTTTCGGTGTATTTGCCTTGCGCGAAAAGCTTGTTGCCAGCGCTGTAGAGTGCCATAACAGGGGTCAGTTTCTGCGCTGTATAACCGGGTGTCGCTTGCGGTGTGACTTTCACAGCTGTTTTCACCGTATCATGCGGCTGGACTTCTGGGACTAATTTGGTAGGTTTTCCTTTTATCACATAGTCTGCGAGCGCCAAACCGGCAATTTGTCCTTCAAAAAGTTCAATCGAAACCCGGCGATTAAGCACTTCCTGAAATTTATTGGTGCTCTGAACGAGTGGTTCGGCAGAACCGACCGGAACGATTTCAATCCGATAAGCAACAGATTCTTGCTCGGACTGTGGAAACAGCTCAATCAGCATTTTTCCTACCGTGATGGCTCGTCTGAGAGCGATTTCCTTTTCTTTCGTTCGATTGACTGCCTGCGCCGTATGTCCTTTGAGGCGTATATTGATTTTAGGATCGCCTTTCAATACCTTGACGATCTTGGCCAGGGTGACAAAATAATTGGAATTAAAGCTGAGACTGACATTTTTCCACTCGCCATCATCGAAGTAGATATCCTCGAAAAGCAAATTGTCGAGGGAAAAACTCATACTGCAAGGTTCAGGCTTGGCTTCGGCAGGTTTGGTGGTCTGTTCGGGAACGGTCACTGTGGTGGGAAGCGTACTCGTAGTAGCCGCGACTGGCGCAGGACTTGGTTCGGTTTCCGGAAGCGACTTGGCTTGTGGAGTCTGGGCGACGCTGGAAGCACGGACGGTGGTCGAATCCGTTTTGATAGCGGTTTCCGACTGAACAGCGGAACTTTCTTTCTCTTGGGGATTCGTACTTTTTGATCGACTCGCGGAGGTATCAACGGGAGCGGATTTAAAAGTAGCGGGGGGAGTAAACTTGGTTGGAGCAGGCGTCTGGGCAGTTTGCTTGATGGGTTCGCTGGTTTTTTCGGGTTGCTTGGTTTCTTTACCGCCGCCGCAGTAAATGAACAGCATTGTACTGACGACAATTGCAGCTATTTTCTTCATCATCACACCCTCCGAGTTACTACTTCCGCTTGAATTCAGTACCCAAACTGTTCGGCGGTCAATTTCATTTGTTTATTTTTTGGGGGGCGCTGGTGGTGTTTCTAAGGTCTTCACCCGTTTTTCCAAGTCCCCGAATTCACGCCCCATGCGGCTGATAGCCGACTGAATGTCAGTAAGAGTGCGGTTGGTCTCGCGCTGAAACTTGCCTAAACGTTCATTCAGATCATCATGGTCAGACTTCATGGTCGCTAAGCGGGAATCGAGATCCATTTTTAGTTCCGCAATCACGGTATTGGTATTTTCAATTTGGACTCCCAGAGCCTGGTTGACGCTATCCAATTTATCATCCAACTGCGCCAAAGCCGCCTGGAATTGCTGAATATGTTTGCCCCGACCGATGAATTCTAAACTTAAATCGTTCAAATTATGATCAAAATCATTGATCGTGATTAAGTGCAGTGAATCGGCAGAAGTTAAATCACTCATTTTCTTATTGGTGCTTTCGATTTTGACAAACAGGTAAACCGTCGCCACAGCAAGTAGAACGAGGAGGATGGTTTTAATCAATTCTTTCATTCATTACTCCCATATTTTATTTTAATCCGATCAAGTCAGGTGTTTTTCCCAATCGCTACCATCATTCACAGTCGGCTCTATGCTGGACACCGGCGTCACAGGTGCTTTTACCAGAGGCTGCGAGGTTACGCGTGGGGGAATTGTCTGGGGTGATTGAAATACGGGTGGAACAGCATCGGGAGTTCGGATATCGGTCAGCAGATTCCTGACATCCTGATGAAAGAGACCGATCGTTTTCTCCATCCTTTTCAGTAGTTCCTCCATCAGCTCTCGCCCGTATAGGTTGTTGATGCCCAACAATAAGTCGTCGAATTTCGAAACGAGGTAGTTTTTACAGCTTTCCTCATTGCCAAAATCAATGATTTTCTCATCAACCATTATCAATACAATCCTATCCAAATAGTTGATGAAAATTTACAAATCTCATTAGAATAATCAATGATTTTCATTTAAACGGTAATCAATGTCCTTTTTTCACTTCATCCCAACGGATAATATCTTTATGGATCTGCTGAAAAACATTCCGCAAAACAGGGGTTAACCGAATTTCGACAACCGGTTGGCCTTGGATCATTTTATCAACCAGCCGGCGAAATTCTCCGATTTCGGAACGATCGAGTTCGATAGTAATTCTGGTTAACATTTTATCCTCCTGTCAAAAACTTATTTTATCAGTGGAATTTCTGCCCCGCAAATGCATCGGGTGCCATTCAGATTTTTATGGATTTTTATAGAACTCTGCCTTTCAATCAAAAGCCGCCGGCACGTTGGGCAGACAGTATCGGCTTCCCCGCCGGTCAGCACGTTGCCTTCGTAGACATAGAGCAACCCACTTGCCTGAGCGATTTGCCGGGCGCGGTCCAGCGTGGCTTTGCTGGTTGGAGGCCGGTCGAGCATTCGATAATCAGGGTGAAAAGCGGAAAAATGCAGGGGCGTTTCTGCCCCGATGTTCTGCACTATCCAGTCTGCTAATCCCCTGATGTCACGTTCCGCATCGTTGAGTCCGGGAATAAGCAGATTGGTGAGCTCAATCCAGGTGCCCTGCCGTTTGATAGCAACAATCGCGTCCAAAACCGGTCGTAAATGGGCATGACAAATCCTGGCATAAAAATCTTCGGTGAAGGCTTTTAAATCAATATTGGCGGCATCGATGTACGGATAAATTTCCGCAATCGCGACAGGGCTGATATACCCGTTGGTCACCATCACTGTTTTCAGCCCCTGTTTCTGCGCCAGCTGGGCAATATCCAGCACGTATTCGCCGAAAATCGTCGGTTCATTGTAAGTGAATGCGATAGATTGGCAATCGTTTTTTAGCGTTCCCGTAATGACTTGTTCGGGTGAGAAGTAAAAGTCCTCCTCACTAACTTTTCCGCGTGCAATATCCCAATTCTGGCAGAAAGAACACTGCAGGTTGCATCCGATGGTCCCCAAGGAAAAGATGCGACTGCCGGGCCTGAAATGGTAAAGTGGCTTCTTCTCAATCGGATCGACATGTAGCGCGACTGGTTTACCGTACACCAGCGCAATTAGGTGTCCCCCGTCGTTACGTCGAGCGCCGCAACTCCCGACCTGTCCGGGTTTTAAAAGACAAAAACGCGGACAGAGTTCACACTCCACCCGTTCACCGCTCAACTGCTGCCACCAGCGTGCTAATTGCATTGGACTTTATCCCTTGCCAAGATTCCCAGATAAAGTACGCAATAGCGCGGCTTTTGTCAATACACTTGATGGCTTTGGAAATTATTAAGGGTTTGGTTATATTGTTAGTGTATGATGAAAGTTAAATTAATACCCAAGAAAAACGCTTTCGTGAACTTTCTTTCTTTCACAAAAACCAACTATGTTCTGTTTGGAATCGGAGTCGGAATTATCATCATCGGTTACCTGATAATG
>Ga0208828_1000147_pt1 | contig 32174 bp, 28 predicted proteins | sample Kivu_160m_FD_185487 | JGI IMG/M metagenome (GOLD analysis project Ga0208828, IMG submission 185487) | Freshwater microbial communities from Lake Kivu, Western Province, Rwanda to study Microbial Dark Matter (Phase II) - Kivu_160m (SPAdes)... | ecosystem: Environmental > Aquatic > Freshwater >... | reverse complement strand
CCCTTGTTTGCAGAACCATGGTGAAGGCCTTCGACTTGCCGTCCTTCGTTGTTGTCATGCCTATCAGGCGGCCTGGCATCTGTCGAAGCAACCGATCGCCTCTACAGGCGAAGAGCCCAAGCAGAGGTCCGCCGTAGTTCATGTGATTTCCGAGAGGCTGCCCCTCTCCAACTGCGATGTCGGCATTCAGCTCTCCAGGCGATGCAAAGAGGCCAAGAGACAATGGATCCACGCCAACGACGAACATTGCTCCCTTCTCGTGCGCGATCTCGCCGATCCGTCTCGCATTTGGTTCAAGGAGGCCGAGGTATGACGGGTTCTCGATGTAGACGCCTGCGGCCTTCGAGCTGACTTTCCTCTGCAGTTCGTCCTGCAGAATCGTCCCTGTTCTTCTGTCGCCCTCGACTTCCACTATCTTGATTCCCGCAGGCTCACAGAATGTCTTCAGAGTACCGAGTCTGTCGGGCTGCATGAAGTGAGGCACTAGGAACTCGTTTCGACCAGTTACTCGGGAGGCCATTCTGGCTGCTTCGCCGAGTGCCGTTGCCCAATCATACAGTGAGCTGTTTGCGAATTCCATTTCCATGAGCTCTGCAACCATGCTCTGGTATTCGAAGAGGGATTGGAGCATGCCCTGCGAGATCTCGGGTTGGTATGGGGTGTAGGACGTGATGAATTCGGACCGTGAGACAATCTCATCGACCGCTGCGGGAACATAGTGAGGCCAGACGCCTCCGCCTAAGAAGGAGATGACATCTCTGGTTGAGATGTTCTTGGACAGCAAGCCTGACACCTGCACGCCAGTTTCCATCTCAGATCTCGAGCCAGGCAGTCGTAGTGTCGAGTCTTTCCTGATTGATTCCGGGATATCAGCAAAGAGCGCCTCGATGTCTCGGATTCCTATCTCTCGCAGCATCTCTTCCATGACTCTTGGGGCGCTATTGGGGATGTACGGATGTGCTTCGCTCATCGGTCATCAATTGGACCTGTGCAAGTTGCCTTGGAACCAAACTAATATCTTACTGTGCCAAGACGACACGGACTGGGAAAGCCCTTCTTGCCCTCGCTTGGCGGTTACGGTGCCCCTCTTCTCAACGATGGCTCGCCGAGTTTGATTCCATCGTCTAAACGCCTCATTCGAGATGACAGATGGGGCGATGGCCGCGACCACTAAGCACGAGATCCTCGCAGGCGCGGCAGTCAAGGAACTCGTCATACTCTCTGATGACGGACCACGCTGCCAATGCGAGACCGCACGTTCCCGGTGACGTAGCCTAAGTCCTATTGAAGGTAAGTGTCGAAATATGTTGGAGAAGGTTCCTTACTACTTCAGGAAGGCTGGCCTCTCTAAGCTTGTGTCACTTTGGCAAAGAAGGCCTGTGGTTCGGGAACCGTCTCACTGTTGACCACAATCATTCCGTAGAAGTCGCATTCTGGGTTTGGGTATACCTCAAACATCTACTCACATATCAGAGTCCTTCACCTCGCCTCCACCGGAACTCCTATTAGCCACGTACGAATCCGACCTTCTGGAACTGACTTGAGCGAGTCCTTGTCTGTGCCAAGATCCGTCCTGAAAGAACTTCAGGAACACGCACGCGAGATAGAGGAAATCATTGTAACCCTTGAGGAGCTTGCTGATCAGGAGGGAATGCGCAGGATTAGGAGTAGCCTGAAGGAGTACGAACAAGGCGAATTCGTAGTCGTCGAAGACCCGAAGAAGATCGGGTCGCTACTTGAGGATTAGATGATGGTGGAGTAGCGCTTTCGGAGCGCGCCTACCAAACACTTTCTGAGGGAGCTCAAGAAGCTTCCGGCTGAGATAAGAGCGAGGGTTCTACTCGCAACCGTGGAAATAACGTCCAACCCGTACGCAGGCGTCAGGCTGAGAGGAGAACTAGGCGGTCTTCTTCGATGGAGAACCGGCGACTACAGAATAATCTGCAAAATAGATGAAGAGAGAAGCCTAGTAGTCTTGCTTGACGTAGGGCCCAGAGAATCTGTCTATGGCTGAACATTTCCTCTCTCATTCGCCTTCGCGTTTGGAGCCATCCGAGAGATGTCCAGAATGGCCGTCGTCCCAGGCTTGTGCCGATCAGACACACGCGCGTTGCGCATCAGAGCCAAGATAGACCCGTACCTGATGGGAGAGCGACATGAAAGTACCTGTTGGGCTTCCCCTCAATCTCCGCATTTACAATCATTCTTGTATGGCTATTCAGAGTTTGGTTTGGAAACGTACATACCTGTGCCTAGAGAGCTCAGGCCGAGAGCCGAATGGGAATTGCAGGAATGTCGGAAAAGAGTCCTTGCTACCTCACGTATCTAAGCCCAAGACCTGCCCTCGAAGTTTGTATCACTCTGCTAGGGCAAGCTAATATCTTGCGCTAGGGCCCCATCCGCTTGGGATCGTTCTTGACCGGCACAATCGGGCGTGTGCAAGAGGGAGCTTGGGTTGACAAGACTGTGTCCCTAGGTGAAGGCTGTGTCGTTGGTCAGGGTGCAAGTCTGCTCGGCCTCGTTCGGGTTGGGGCGGGGACGCGAGTAGAGCCGGGGACTGTGGTTTATGGACCCGTGACTGTAGGTCCAGGTTCCTTCATCGGTCCGAATGTGATCCTGGGGTTTCCGTCAAGGACGGAGTTGACAGACTCCGTCGTCAAAGGACAGAACATACAGGATTCCCCAAGTAGGGGGCAACTCACTATCGGGAGAGACTGCGTTGTCAGATCCGGCACATGCATATACTCTGACGTCTCGATCGGCGACTCGGTATCCTTCGGACACAATGTCATGGTTCGCGAGAAGGTTCGGATCGGAAATCACACGTTGATAGGAACGAGTGTGGTCATAGATGGATCGTGCGAGATAGGCGAGCGGGTCTCAATTCAGACAGGAGGATACCTGCCCATCAATTCCAAGATTGAGGACTCGGTCTTTCTTGGTCCCCACGTAGTTCTAACAAACGACAAGTACGTCATGCAGAAGATGACTAAACTGGTCGGCCCGACAATCCGCAAAGGCGCGAGCATAGGAGCGAACTCGTTGCTGATGCCTGCAGTTGAGGTCGGCGAGGGAGCAATTGTCGGCGCTCACTCCCTCGTGATGCACAATGTGCCTGCCCGATCCGTATCTGCTGGAGTGCCGGCGAGGAAACTGAAGAGGGTCCCGGCTGACTGGCGGACTTCTCTCCTGCCATCGTGATTGTGCTGTCGAATTGCCCAGTTCGAGTCGAAACGAGTTCGGCATTCTTAAATAGAGATCATCAGTTGAGTTGCCGAAAAGTCGTGGACGGCGACACACGGGCGACCAGACCAGGGCCTCAGATTGGGCTCATCGCACTAAGGTCGCGCACGATGATAAGCGGGAAGACAAAGCAAGGGGATGGGTTCACGAAATGAGAGAGAAGGCGATCTTGTGTGCCGCTGTTCTCGTTGTCATATTCCTTGTTTCTGCCTTGCCCTCGGCTGCGGTCGCACAGTCTGAATACGCATACAATGTCAAGATCAACAGGACTGTCAATGTCGGCCCTTGGGGCTTGGTCACTGTCGATGACGCGCTGACTGTGTACAATAATTCCACAGCCACCCTAGGCGATATCCCAATCGGTATTCCGCGCAACATGACTGCGGGACTGAAGTATCTCGAGGCCAAGGACAATCAGAATGTTGTTCTCACTATCGATCGCGATCTAGATCCATCGACTGACGTATATTGGTTCAAGGTCAGCTTCGCCCGAACGTTGGCGTACAACGAGAGCTACGGGTTCACCGTAACGTCTCTGTTCACGAATGTGCTCGTCCCGCATGGAGACGGCTACCAGTACAGATTCGCGATCATTCCAGTGCTCAAGGTGAAAGGTTGCACAGAGAACATGACGATCGTAGCCGTTTCTGAAACAGAGTTCACAGACTCCTTAGTTCCTGGTCGTGTCGAAAGTGGGGAGGAAGGGGCAGTTCGCCTAGTTGGCTACTTCGCCCCGATAGATGCATATGCAGCATGGCAAGTTTCGTTGAACGTGACATCTCCGAACCAGCATCTCGTCCGTGTTCCCAGTGTGATTCGGGAGGTCAGATTCGGCGAAGATGGATCGATACATGTGTCGGAGACATACACCTTCGAGAACTTGGGCAGTTCCGTCTCGACGATCTCGCTCACAATTCCCCAGAACTCCACTGACGTAATGGCCTACGACCTTTTCGGTCCTCTGTGGGACCTCCCGCGCCAAGGCCCCAGTGTTTCGCTCAGCCCCAGATACTCAGACGGCATCAGCACGAACAGGACATTCACATTCACACTCAAGTACCAAGTGGATCCACGAACGTACGTGAAGCAAGGCGAATTGTGGGGCACCGACACGTACACTTCTGCACTTCTCCCGGAAGTGAAGTATTGGGTGGTTGACAAGCTTGAGGCCACCGTCATTGTTCCAAACGGATTCAATATCAAGAGCACGTCCCCGATCCCACTCGCAACATCGAGTTCACTATACGACCGCACACTCCGATACGAGACCACGGACGCTACCCCATACGCCGATCTGGAGCTGAACATCCAATACAGCTACGCGCCGTTCTGGTCAGGATCAATGCTGCTAGTCTGGACCGCCTTGATTGAACTCGTGGCAGTGATCGCGATTGTCGTTGCCAGAACGCGGAGACCGGCACCATCGGGAATTCCTGTCCCATCGGAGCAGCTGAAGGAGTTCGTCGAGCTCTACGACGGGAGGAATGCCCTCAGACTTGAGCTTGATAGAATGGCTCAGGATCTGACTCGTGGTGCCCTCAACAAACACGAGTACAGGCGCAGACGTAGGACCATAGAGCTGCGAATGGATGAACTCGATAGGGCCCTTCAACCGCTCAGACAAGATCTCAAAGCATTCCATCCGAGATACAACGAGATATTCCTCAAAATGGAGAAGGCCGAAGGCGAGATCGATGCAAATCGCTTGGGTGAGGAGCACTTCAGGACGCAGTATCGTTCTGGGAAGATCTCCAAAGAGGCATACGATAGAGCCATCGAAGACATCGAGAGACGCATCGAGAAGGCAAGGGAAGTCATAGACACGAGTCTGGTCACGCTTCGAGAAGAAGCCCGCTGAGGACACTGACCGCGCCTGCCCAGCATAAGATCCACCGCAATCGTTTTGCCAGCGGAGAATGCCATGGTGTGAGCCATGGAAGATGTCATGAGGCCGGAGGCGCTGGAGCCCTGGCTCAAGCAGGCTCTGAAAACCCAAGTCACGACAGCTGAGAAAGCCATCCAGAAGTCCAAGACCGACATTGAGGCCCAGCTGGTCTCACTCAACGAAATCGTAGAGGATCTGCTGGCCAAGTCCGAGAAGGACTCCACTGAAAAGAGAGACAACAGAGCAGTCTACAGGGCCGCGAAGGCAGTAAACCGAATGTGCCTGGAACTGCAGAATCTCACATCATCTCCTGCCCTAGCAGAACCTCAAAGTCACGAGGGACTGCGGCAGTTCAGTGATGCCACGGCCAAACTCGCAAATGATGTTGCCGGAGTACGTGACAGGTGGATCGGATACATACGCCCCTATTACATCCTTGACACGATGAGTCTGAACGCCTCAATCGACAAGCTTCGCCGGCTTGGAGAGCAGGCATGGGAGATTTTCGGCAAGGAGGGAAGCTTGCTCAAGAGTTTCGAAGAAATCCAGAACAAGGTTGAGAAGATCGAAGAACTTGAGACATCACTACAGAAGCAACTCCAAGAACGCGATCGCATTACAATCGAACTCGAGAAGCTTGACCCGCTAATCTCAGAAGCAGAACGCGAGATCGAGTACGTTGCAGGCGATCAGAGAATCGCGGAGCTGAGGAGAATCGATGCGGAACTGAAGAGCCTCCGCACGGAACTCCTCACGTCGGGCTTCAGGCGGCTAGGAAGACCTCTCAGGAAACTGGAGGCGATGTCCAACAGGGGCGAGTATCCAGTCTCCCCCGAAATCAGGGAGAAACTGTCGGAGTACCTGAAGCGGCCATTCACGACATTCATCCGAGAGGGAGAAGGATACCCGTATCTCAAATCGGTCATGAGGACGATGCGGGAGGCTGTGAAACGAAAGAAGCTTGTCCTGAAACAGCGTGAAGAACGGAAGGTCCTTGAGAGAGTAGACAACGTCGCAGAAGGAAACATACTGGAGAGGATACATGGCCAAGCCACAGCCCTCGTGGCCAAGAGAAGGGAATACCTGCATGACCCCGCATGCCTCGAACTGGTCCACGCATACAAGCAGAAGAAGGAGGATCTCAAGAGTCTTCAGTCAAGACATGCAGACCTTAAGCATCAGTCCAAGTTGCTGTCAGACAAGGCGGAGACTCTGAGGAGCTCCCTGGTTCAGGTTGGAAAGGAGACTGGACTGATGGCAGAGAAGTTGGCAAGGAGGCCGGTGAAGCTTAGGCTGGACACGTCCTTGCTGTCGGCCTAGACGAGGATCTTCATTGTCTTCTTGCCAACCATGGCGCGAAGCAGGGTCTTTCCAAGATCGGAATCCTTTGAGACGCGGATCTGGCTCTTCTTTCCGATCGTGGCTGAAAAGACGAATTCGTTGTCAACATATACATTCGCGACTTCGCCGACGTGCCTCTTGTCGAACTCGAGCTCAATTCTATTTCCTACCTCTATTGTCTTGAACCGGACTTCGGCTCCTCCTGTCGGTGTCGCAGGCTCCACATCAATGCGGATGCCTAGCGACTTCTCGAGCTTGGTGATCGTGGCTCCTTTCTTGCCTATCAGAAGGGGTATTGCCTCGCTGTCCACCCTCAGGATGGCTTTGTTGTCTGAGACAAAGGTCACCTCGGCATCTGGGTCGAAGCGGCGTATCTCCTGCAGGACTCTTTCAGCGGCGAGTTTGCGAGCTCCGGACACCTGGGGCGCCGTCTCAGTAACAGGCACTATGACATTCTCCTCGCCGAACGTGTACATTTCATATTCTAGTTTCCCGGTCTCGAAGTCCTTGACCTCCACAATTGGGCGTGCAAGGTCAGCCTCTGTCATGCCACTTGGGACCCGCACGATTAGGTTGAGACAGAATACGTTGACGACTTCTCCATACCGGACATAGATGATTGTGTCGATGATGTGAGGGATCATGCCTAGCTCGACGCGTCCTATGAATCTCTGTGCCGCATCTATTGCGTCGGTCGCGTGTACGACCCCAATCATGCCCACTCCAGCCAAGCGCATGTCGGCAAAGACCTGGAAGTCCTTGGTCTTCCTTACTTCATCGAAGACCGTATAGTCGGGTCTCACCAGCAACAGGATCTCGGCGGTATTCTCAAAATCCCCTTCCAGCGGGCCATACTGGGTGATCTCGGGGCTTACTTGGAGGTCGCGCGGTGACTCAAGGGTTTTCACGATCTGATTCTGCTTCAGGTAGAATTCGGCAAGTGACGATGCGAAGGTCGTCTTGCCTGATCCCGGCGGTCCTGCAATGAGGATCCCTTCGGCTTTCGACTTCAGCCTCTCCATCAGTCGCTCGGAAAGCTTGTAATCCTCCAAGCGAAGCGAGACGACTGGTCTCACAATCGTAACTTCCAAGCCATCTGAGAACGGCGGTCTAGTGATTGCGATACGGTATCTTCCGAGCTGTATTACTGAGGCACCGACGCGGCTGATCTCAACGAATCCCTCGTCGCTCACATGTGCCGCGTCATTGATCTGTTTGATCATCTGCTCAAGGTCTTCGCTTGTTGTGATTCGATCCGATATCCTGACGAGTTCGAAATTCCCTGGCTTGCCTCGTTTCGCGAGAGGCAGGGTTCCTTCCTTGACGTGGATGCTCGCTGTCTCCGGTGTGAAGAGGTTCTCAAAGATCAAGCCCTCAGTCTTCACTTGGCGTGCTGCGTAGAGCACCTTGATGCCCTGTACTTCTGCGACGAGTGCTTGAACGTAGTCATTGGTGACCAAGGTTGCATTCTCCTTTCGGGCAACGTCCGTGATTATTGCATCTAGTCTGCCGCTCCTTGCCAGTTTGATCTGCTCAAGATCCGGCCTAGACCCAACATAGGTGAGCTTCGTGTTCTTGCTCTCGCAGAGAGCCCGCAGTTTCTTCAGCTCGGCTAGACCAGTGTGGCCCACATCCCTGCCCTTCGACGCCTGTGCCTGCAGTTCGTCTAGCACGGCATATGGTATGATTACTTCAGCGATCTCTTCCCTGCCCAGAATCTCCGATATTCGCCCAGCAATTAGTGCTGAAGTATCGGGGACGAGGCGCTCCGGTGTTGGCATCTTGATCGGCGTAGCAGCAGTCTCCTTGTGATAAAAACGTGCCTCGTTGGCAGATCCGGGTGTAATCCAGAACGGGTAAATAGTACAAGAGCAACCTGCTCGGAGGGAGAGCCCGAACTTGGTCGAAGCTGCCACTGAGCCATCTTATCACGTTCAGCCTGCGACCACGCTGAGCCGTACACAGAGTCTCTGCCCTGAATGCCTCGCAGTATTGGATGCAGAGATATACGAACAGGGAGGAAAAGTCTGGATCCGCAAGAGCTGCAAGAATCACGGAGAATTCAACGAACTGTACTGGGGTTCCAGCGATCTCTACAGGCGAGCGCAGAAATACGCACGGGATGGAAAGGGAGTCAGCAACCCATTTGTTACCAAGCAGACGCCCACATGCCCAGCCGATTGCGGTCTCTGTAATCTGCACACGAGCCACACGGCGCTTGGGAACATTGTTCTGACAAACAGGTGCGACCTCAATTGCTGGTACTGCTTCTTCTTCGCTGAGAAAGCCGGATACGTGTACGAACCCACTCTAGACCAGATACGGTCAATGGCTCGCTCGTTGACGAATGAGAAACCGGTACCCTGCAATGCTGTTCAGTTGACAGGTGGGGAACCGACTCTTCGCGAGGATCTTCTGGACATAGTACAGATCTGCAGGGAGGAAGGAATCGACCATGTCCAGCTCAATACAGACGGTATTAGACTCTCCAACGATCCCACGCTCGCAGAGAGAGTGAGGAAGGCAGGCGTCAACACGATCTACATGAGCTACGACGGCACGACACTCGAGAAGAATCCGAAGAACCACCGAGAGATACCTGGAGCCCTCGCAAACTGCAGCCGAGCCAGGGTAGGCGTAGTCCTAGTTCCAACAGTCATCAAGGGCGTCAATGATTCTGACGTCGGAAACATCATCCGGTTTGCGCTGAAGAACCTCGACCCGATCAGGGGTGTCAACTTTCAACCAATCTCGATTGTCGGAAGGGTCCCGGAGCGCGAGAGAGAACGCCTCAGAATCACGATTCCGGATGTCATAGATAGGATAGAACAGAGGTTCCCGGGGGAGATATCGCGAGATGACTTCTATCCGATCCCGTCGTGTATGCCCTTCAGCAACTTTGTTGAGGCTCTGACAAGAGAGCGAGAGTACGAGCTTTCGACACACTTCGCTTGCGGAATGGCAACATACCTGTTCTTGGACGGCGAGAAGATCATTCCGATGCCTCGCTTCCTGGACGTGGATGGTCTCTTCGAGTACCTGGATGAGAAAGCGAGCGATCTGAGAAGCGGTTCCAACAAGTACGCGGTCGGCATTGGTTTGCTCTATAATCTCTTCACGAAGTTCATCGACAAGAGCAAGGCGCCTAAGGGGCTCAACCTGTCGAGGATTCTTTTCGAATCGCTCCTCAAACACGACTACAAAACGCTGGGTGTACTTCATCACAACAGCCTCTTCATCGGTTTGATGCACTTCCAAGATCTCTACAACTACGACATCGAGCGAGTCAAACGCTGCGCGATCCACTATGCGACCCCAGACGAGCGGATAGTCCCGTTCTGCGCCTTCAACGTGATACCAGAGTGGTACAAGGACAAGATCCAGAAACAGTATGGGACACCGATCCCGGAGTGGGAGAAGAGAACAGGCCGTAAGCTCAGCGATGACTTCTACAGAAGAACCGCGAGACCAGAGGCGGCGAAGGCAGCCTAGCTCAGCAACCCTGCTATCTCCGACAGCTTCGTCCTTTCTTTGCGGGGATTCCTATTCGAGCGCCTTCTCCACCCTATCCATGATGTCGGGAGGGAGCGCTGTTGCTTTCCAGTCAACGAGGTCGAGCCCGATGATCTTCAGATAGCCCGTACAGAGCGATTCGCTATCAGACTTCCTATGGATCTTGAAGCTGTACTTCATCGTCTTTTCTGTCCTATCGTCCACCCGTAGCGTTACAGTCACAATGTCCCCGAATCTTGCCGGAGCCTTGAAGCTGCAGAAGGCCTCCACTCTCGGAATGGCTATCTTGTGTCTCTCATTCAGTTCCTTGAAAGTGAAACCGAGAGAAAGATAGAGTTCCTCCTCTGCTGCCTCAACGTATCTGAAGTAGTTTGAGTAGTGGACGACTCGAAGCGCGTCTGTGTCCACCCACCTAACAGGAATGTCAACTGTGAAGACCATCTCATGTCTCTCCTGGTTGTCAGGAGAGGCTAGATGCTGACCTGTCGTATGATAGCGTTTTCTGTTGGGCGACCGCTCGGTCTAGTTGCTGTTGAGTAGGTCTCGAAGCAGTCTAAGTGAGATGTTCCCGCCGCTGATGACCAGCACGAGATTCTCTCCTTTTCTCGGACGGTAGCTGTGACGAAGCGCAGCTACGACTGCGGCGGCTGATGGTTCCACGAGCACGTGGAGTGACTCAAGGGCCATTCTAGTTGCCGATCGAATGTCGTCCTCTGATGTCAATAGGATTCTGTCTACCTGTTCCCTTGTGATGCGGAATGTAAGTTGCCCTGGTTCTCCAGGAGCAAGGCCATCCGCGATAGTGGTGGAGTCGTCCAACCTGATTGGCTTCCCAGCTTTGATTGATTCATACATCGACGGGGCTCTTTCGGATTGGACACCGTACACCTTGATGTCTGGCTTCTCTGCCTTCACGGCGAGCGAGATTCCTGCGATGAGTCCGCCCCCGCCAACTGGAACAAGAACCGTGTCAACATCTGGCAGGTCTTCTAGGATTTCCAAGCCTATTGTTCCCTGACCTGCTATGATATCTGGGTCATCAAACGGGTGAACAAGAAACGCTCCCTGTTCCTTCTGTATCTGCAGACCTCGAGCGTGTCTTTCGGCATGGCTTCGTCCATGTTCTATCACGGTCGCACCTTGTTCCTTTATAGCAGCCACTTTCTCAGCTACGGCAGACGTGGGCACAACAATCGTTGCATTCGTTCCGAGAAGCCTGGCAATGTATGCCACAGCGAGGCCATGGTTGCCGGAGGAAACTGCGACGACGCCGTGACTCTGAATGTCGTCAAGGTGCAGCATCTTGTTTGTGGCACCGCGTATCTTGAAGACTCGAATCGGCTGGTAGCATTCCAATTTCAGAAACACGTTTGCGTCGAATCGGCGGCTGAGATGCTCGCTCCTATGCAATGGGGTTCTGTAGGCAATGCCTTGTATCATCTTCGCGGCTCGCTTCACATCTTGTGCGGTCGGGAGGATCATCTCGGGAGGCGCTTTCATCAAGCGGCACCTAGTTCTATCGTTCCACCTTGAAGCCTATCTTCACGGCTACCTGAAACAGTCCAACCTTGTCTTTCGTGATTCTTCCTCGCAGGGAAGTCACTTCGAACCACTCCATCCCGCGTACGGTCTTTGTTGCCTCTTCTACGGCTTCTCGGACCGCATCGGCGAAGCTTTCGGACGATTCTCCGACGACTTCGATATATTTCCAAACCATGCTGTCCACCTCTGCGAGATTGATGCTGGTCACGAGACGATAACTCTTTGCGTCACTGCGCCCCGAGATCTCCCGGGAGTCTGGCTGGAGCGGGCCTTCTGTTCAAGATCAGTGATTGTATTGGGCTGTGACTGATGTCAATGGCAATGCAGAAATAGCTGACCGGCAGGGCGCTGTTCCGTTCAAGCAGGGAATCCGCTGCGATCAGTCACTAGATCGATGCGCCGAACGGGGCTTGATAGTCAATGGACCTTGGGCTCGTCGTCATCGCGATTGCTCCAATCGTGTTTCTCGCTTGGTACGTGTACACTAGAGATCGGTATGAGCGGGAACCGCGCAGGCTGATCGTGAAGACTTTCGTACTGGGCGCAATCCTTGTCGTCCCAGTGATCTTCGCCGAAGCAGTCGGAAGCTTGTTTCTCCCGGCATCGAGTGACCCACTCGCGCTGTTCCTTCATTTCTTGATTGTCGTGGCGTTCGTGGAAGAGTCATCCAAGTTACTGGCGGTCCGGCTTTCGGTGTACAAGTCACGCGAGTTCAATGAGCTGATGGACGGTCTGGTGTATGGTGCAATAGCTGGGTTGGGGTTCGCAGCGCCTGAGAATCTGATATATGTGTTGAGTCGAGGAGCGTTCTTGGGGATCGTGCGAGCTGTCCTCTCAGTTCCGGGGCATGCGCTTTGGGGATCAATCATCGGATACTACTTGGCCCGCCAGAAACTCGGGACTGGACGTGTTTCGGGCCTCGCAGGCCTAGGTCTCGCAACCATGCTGCACACGGCATTCGACTATGCGCTAGTTGCTGCTCAGGCTTTGAATGCGATCATGATCGCTAGCATAATCATCGCGGCAGGATGGGTGATCTTCTTCAGGTTCAGGAGAGCCGCGCTTGCGTCTTCTCCATTCAAGTTGGAGACGAGGCCACCTCCACTTTCCCCTAGCGTGAAATACTGCATGTACTGTGGAACCACTATGCTCGCAGATGACAGATTCTGCGGATCGTGTGGAGCTCAGCAATTGTGATTTCGTCCTGAGATAGTGCGGGCCTATGCGGGTGGAATCGCCCACAGGTGACGCAGGATACTGGGTGGTGTTGCTTGACGTTGTAGAATGGTAGCCCGGGGGAGATTCTCGGGCTCGTGCACGAGCCTTTCGAACTCCCGTCGGCGGGTTTCTTCTCATCGGAAGAGAACCAAAGCCCGCTATGCCTAGACGGAATGAGTGTTCCTTTGTCCACTACATTCGGCGGAGTATCAGGCTCCTCCACCGGGCTGTAAGCTCCGGGCCGAGCTACCCCGAGTCCTCACCGTTGCTATAAATCCTTCATTTCCGCGAGATGTATCATGTGAGCTTGAAGGGGCGGCCTTCAGTGAGCGTACTGGGCGGGATCTTTTCCTTCCATTTCCGAAGGAAAGCCACATCTTCCTTCTCTTCTCTCAGGTCGTCAGGCAACATGTGTGGGATCTCATCGATTATAGGATACCATCGGTTGCACTTTGGGCATAGTATGATGCCCGAGACGATCTCCTCGCCCTCTTCGAAGACGTGAAGGCCCAGTGGATACGTCTTGTCAATTGGGCATGCGAGTATGTCCATCAGTCTCTTCTTCAACTAGCTCGCCTCTCACACACAATGCATTTTGGGCGTTTCTTTGGTCATTGGTCCTGCTGATCCAATCACTTGGACCAGAGTCCTCTCCCGATGCCTCTGTAGGTGAGGCCTACCTTTTCTATGTCTTGCGGTTCAAGGGTTCCTGTGCAGTCGACGACGACAGAGTTCTTTGACATGTTGGCAGCCAGGTCAATGGCCTTGATCGATCTGAACTCATCGTGAGCCACTGCCAGAACTGCACAGTCTGCTCTCTCTAACGCGCCCGGCAACGTCGGCTCCGCGTGGTAGCCCATATGCTTGAGTTCTTCTGGGGCGTACAAGGGATCATACACAGAAACTCTACTCCCCCGCCTTCTCAGTAGGCTGATAAGCTCGATTGAAGGTGAGAACCTAGTCTCCTTCACGTTCGGGCGATACGCGATGCCGAGCACCGTGAACCTTGACCTCTTCACACTCTTGCCACAGATTCTCAGGCCCTCGGTGGCGAGTCTTACAACGTGACTGGGCATCTGATCGTTGGTACGACGCGAATCCATGGGGATTCTCAGTTTCGTGCTGTCTGCTTCAGCTGCGAGAAGATAGGGATAGACGGGAAGGCAGTGTCCTCCTACGCCGGCCCCAGGCAAGAGCAGGTGGGAGTAAGGCTGAGAATTGGCTGCCATCATTGCCTGAAGATAGTCGATTCTTGCTTCCTCGCAGAAGATTGCGAACTCGTTAGAAAGTGCTATGACGACGTCTCTGTATACTGTCTCGAACAGCTTCGAAGCCTCAGCAGTAGGTATGTCTCGCATTCTGATCAGCTGCCCATCAACGATGCATGAAAGTACTGCGACCGTCACGTCTAGGCTTCTCTTGTCAATGGCGCCCACAGCCCTTGCGTATTTTCGCATGTCGGTCAGTCCTTGACCTCCCATTGCCCTAATGGGGCTGTATGCAAGTCCGAAATCATTTCCGGCTTTGAGTCCAGAGTGTTTCTCGATCGTTGCCTTGACGACTCTGTCGGTAACGCCAGGCCCGCATGTACTCTGGAAGAGCACAAGTGATCCAGAGCGAATCCCCTTGCCGATCTCAACACATGCCTCCTCCACGTGTTGGTAGTATGGTTTCTTGTGCCGGTCGATCAGTGTCGGCACCATGATTGCGATTATGTCGCTCTTCGATGAGGCGTCCTCCGTGTCTGCGGTCGCGACCAACTTGCCTGAGCCAACGACCTTCCTGACAAGTTCTGGTAGGCCTTCCTCCTTGATCGGCGACTTCCCGGAGTTGATCGCCTTGACCAGAGACGAGTTCTGGTCTGCTCCGATGACTCGGGCGCCAGCCTCAGAGAAGAGACATGCCAGGGGCAAGCCCATCCATCCAAGTCCGACCATCTCAACGGTTAGCAGGCCGCGTCTCAGTCTCGCTGGGATATCGCGCGGGTCCATTGTCATGAGTTCGGAGGGCGCCACTCAGAAACACCAAAACGTACGCTCGAATGGAAGGCGTATTTAGGGCTGCTGCTCCTTAGCTTGGAATCGAACAATCACGACGATGTGGCTGATACCGCAATAGGGGACCTCGGATGGGCAACGCTGCAAAGAGAATCTGGATCGATGTGCTGACTCCGAAACAGGCGAACCTCTTCTCCGTCTTTGTTCGAAGGCTGGCTGAGCGCGGACACGAGACTCTTGTCACCACTAGACACTACAGGGAGGTGGAGCAACTGCTGCGAGTACGCAACACGAGCGCAACTGCGATCGGAAGACACGGCGGCGCTGACCTTGCAGCAAAACTCACGGAGAGTTCCAAGAGAGTCAGGGAGCTCGCGGAGTTCGTCGTCGACAAGCGGCTGGATCTGGCAATCTCCTTCTGTTCGCCAGAGGCTGCGAGAGTGGCATATGGACTGCGGGTTCCACACTACGCTCTTTGCGACTCCCCACACGCCGAAGCAGTCTGTAGGCTGGCAATTCCTTTGTCAAAGAGACTGTTCACCCCGAGAGCTGTGCCCAAGAGTGCGTGGAAGCGATACGGCATCACCTCATCTGACATCGCACGGTACAACGCTCTTGACCCTGCCGCCTGGATCCGCGCGTACGCTCCCGGAGCTGATCTCACAGGCGCGCTAGAGCTGCGTGATGAGAAGCCTATCGTTGTGCTACGGACAGAAGAGGAATACGCCTCCTATTTCATCCAGACCGGGGCACAGAGGAGCATTGTCACACATTTGGCGCGTCCGCTCGCTGGACTTGGTGCCCAAGTCGTGATGTTGCCGCGATACGAGAAGCAAGTTGAGACGCTCACCAAGGAATTCTCGGATGTTGCCGCCGTTCCCGCCAGTGTCGTTGATGCCATCGGCCTACTCTCGCGAGCTTCGGCCTTCGTCGGCGCAGGAGGAACCATGAGCGCGGAAGCAGCACTCATGGGAATCCCCACGATCAGCTGCTTTCCATCCAACCCAACTTATGTGGATAGATACTTGTTCAGGCTTGGACTTGCAGAGAGGATGCTTACTCCAGAGAGAGTCTTGGGTAGGGTTCGCAAGTTCCTAGCTGATCCCGGAATTGCCAAGCGTCAGAAGGAGAAGGCTGATCGCGTGCTGGCCAGAATGCAGGACCCGGTGAGCTTCGTCATGGCTCATCTTGGTCTATCTTGACAGCACCAATGGACCGCCAGAAGTATGAATCAGTGATAATCTTCCAAAGGCGAAGCCAAGCGTACGCGAGCACGACGGCAAGAACCACCCTGAGAACGTCAGTGACAATTCTGAATTCTGTGAGCGACGAAGGCAGGACGAACATCACCACTCTGACCAAGACAAAGATTCCTAGAATCACCGAAAGACAGACGAAGACGACGAGTCCTGTCAGAGCGATCACTCGCACACTACAGCCCTCCTTGAAGCAAGTACGTGAGCACGGCGAGCGCAGACGAGACTGCTGTCAGCAGCAGCATCATGTGAACAATCTGTGGTTCCCGGAGTGGGCCTTCGGCGAGGATCAACCTCGTAAGAGTCACAGGGGCATTTCTGTCCGCGGTCGCTTCCAGCATTCCATCGTCCCTCAACCTGACAGGACGTGACTTGATCTCTCGTCTCTCGTAGAGTCGGCCGACAGACGCGAGCCCATAGAACGCGTTCATTATGTAGGGCGCCAATGCCACAACCGTGGCGGCTTCTATGCGTCCTATTACTGCGAGCGCTCCGACAGCGGCCCCAACCGCGAGACTTCCGGTGTCCCCTATGAATACGCGCGCTGGATAGCGGTTGAACAGATAGAACGCAACCAAAGAGCCAAGTAGCGCCAACGCGAGGCTCGCCGCGGTCAGGCTTCCTGACAGAAAAAGAATCAGACCGAGCGCCAACGAGACGATCGCGAGAGTCCCGCTCATGGCGCCGTTGAAGACGTCGAGCATGTTGACCGCGTTCGCGGGTACTGCTATTGCGAACAGGATCAAGATGGGATAGATGATCGTCAATCTTGTGCTACCGATGAGTGGGAAAAACGGGTGAGGATTGTAGGTGCCCAGTAGAAGGATCGGAGCTGCAGCGAGGGCCGTCAGGGCGGGCTTCAGTTTCGGGGTGAGTGGCCTGAGGTCGTCGATGGCTCCAATTGCCCCGGCGATCAACACAGTCCCAAGAAACGCGGCGACTTCGCGCGAGTACCCAAGAAACAGTGCCGATGAAAGCACGCCTGCCACGGCAAGGCCGGCAATGATTGAGAGCCCGCACATTTCGGGTATCTTCGGCTTGTCTAGCTTGTGGATATCGATCCCAGTGATACCATGATTCCTCATCCACGAGGCAATGGGCTGAATCGTGAGGTAAGTCGCTGCAAAGGCACCTATAGAAACGACTGCGGCCATGACGCAGGACTGTGGGTCAAGCATCACGGGTCTTCTCTTTGATGATCTCGTTGACCATCACTTTGTATTGCTCAGCTAGGTTTCTTGCGGCGCTCTCTGATCTTGCTTCTGCCAATATTCTGAAGATGGGTTCGGTTCCGCTCGGCCTCAGTAGGACCGAGGTCTCATCCTCCAGGATGAGCTTGACTCCGTCGATCGTCTCGGGATTGTACTTGCTCGTGCGATCTCGGAGACCGTCTAGGACATCCCTCTTCAAGTTGTTCGGACAGGGGACCTTCTCCTTTGCCAGCTCGTAGGATGGGAGGACAGACAGAAGCTTCGAGAGTGGCTGCTTCGACTTGACTAGGATGTCCGCGATGAGGGCTGAGGCCATGGAGCCATCTCGGACTGCGATGTGTGGCGCGTAGAAGATTCCGCCGTTCTCCTCTGCACCAAGCTCCGCCCCTATCTCCACCATCTTGTGAGAAACATCGACACTACCGACTCGCGTCCAGACAATCTTTCCGCCTCGTGCGTCCGCGATCTCCTTAAGGGCTCTCGATGAGCTGACCGGTGTCACAACTGTGCTTCCCGGCTTGGCTGACCAGTATTTGTCGGCGATCAAAGCCAGACTTCGATCGCCCCAGTGCGGTTTCCCGGTCTCGTCAACGAATATCGCTCTGTCACCATCTCCATCAAGCGCCACTCCGAAATCGGCCCCGGAGGACTTCACCAGATCTGCGAGCGAACTTGTCGTCTCTGGCCTTGGCTCAGATAGTCTGCCCGGAAATGCCCCGTCGACATTGCTGTTCACAGTAATGACTCTGCATCCCAGTTCCGACATCAGGGCTGGTGTTGTTACAGCCGAGATACCATTCCCGGGATCAACAGCGACTCTAAGGTGACGTGATTGTATCGCTTCAAGATCTACCTGCCCCTTGATCGAGTCGAAATACTCACGCAACCCTGAGTCGGCTTTCAGCATCTTCCCCACGCGGTTCCATTCTGCTCTCTTCCAGGAACGGGCAAAGTAGATCTTCTCGATCTCGAGCTCCTCGTGCCTGTCAGTCTCGATTCCGTCTGGGGCGATGGTCTTGATTCCATTGTACTCGGGCGGGTTGTGGCTTGCCGTGATGGCGATGCCGCCATCGGCCTTCCAGGCGCGCGTCAGAAAATCGATCATGGGGGTTGGTGCTCCACCGATGTCGTACACATCACAGCCCACAGAGGCGAGTCCGCCCATTGCAAGATTGCGAAGTGCTGGGCTGCTCGTTCGACCGTCGGAGCCGACGATCATCTTTCCTCCTTTGAAGAAGGTCCCGATGGCCTGTGACAGTTCAAGGACCAGCTCAAGTGTTAGGTCCTTGTTGACGACTCCTCTGACGCCGTTGGTGCCGAATAGACGGCGTTCATCCATCTCAGATGCCATTCTAGACCACGTGCCCCGGACTGTCGATGTCTCCCGCGACTTCCCTGTGAGGGTGGACATAAACATCTCGTGTGATGTGGACGCTGTCGCGGATGGTCACGTGTCCAGCGATCACTGATCCCTGCTGGATCGTGACTCCTTTTCCTATTCTGACACTGTTGCCTATGACGGCTCCTTCGATCGAGGAATCGCTTCCTATCTCGACATCGTCGAATACTATCGTTCCCGCGACGCTTGCATTTTTGTGAATGTGCGCGCCGTGGCCGATGATCGCTTGCGGGCCAAGGCTAGCCCCGTCCTCGACCGTCGCATGCTTGCCTACGAGAAGAGGGTGGGTCAGTTTCGCCGAAGCCGAAAGGCTGGCATCTTCGGTCATGATGGTCTTTCCTCTTGCCATGCTGTCGAGGCATGCGAAGTTTGCGTTCCGGAAGTCCGCGATGTTCCCAACGTCAAACCAGGTTCCTGAATGCACATATCCGGAGAGTTTTCCTTCACTTGCGAGGGCAGGGAAGACCTCGCGTTCGATTATCACCTTTCTGCCTTTCCGGATACGGTCTATCGCCTCGGGTTCCAACAGGTATGCGCCTGCGTTGGCCAACTTGCTCGGGGCATCCGCCAACTGCGGCTTCTCGACAAACTCGGTAATCCTCGAATGCTCATCGAGTCTGACGACTCCGAAACGGGTTGGATCTCCCACTTCATGCAACGCGATGGTGGCGAGAGCGCCACTGGACTCGTGCAGACTTCGCATTGCATCAAGGTCGATCTCGGCGAGAATGTCCCCATTCATTGCGAGTATCCTCTCGTTCCTGTAGTACTGGCGTGCAAGCGCGATGGGCCCTCCAGTCCCCAAGGAGAAGTGCTCAAGAGAGTACCTGATCTTCACCCCGTTGTATTGCTCGCCGAAGTACTCTCTGAGTTGGTCCGCAAGATACTTCACCGCAAGGATGATCTCGTCGACACCGAAAGACGACAGATGCTCACACGTGCGCTCGAGAATAGGCCTGTCGCAGACCGGGAAGAGGAGCTTCGGAAGCGCGTAGCTCAAGGGCCTAAGCCTAGTCGCATATCCTCCAGCAAGGATCAACGCTTTCAGGTCGCAGCACCACTATCAAATCATCGTGATGAAAGTTCGACTAGGGCACGTGTAGTGAGACGAAATAGGTTTTGAGAGGAGTCTACACTTTAATCATTCGCCTAACCCGTCGCTGCGTTACGACCGCAGGCAGGAGGCTGCGAGTCTCCTTGGGACGAGGACTGTATCTCTACACCGGATCGGCCCTGGGCTGTGGCTCGGCCTCGCTGGAAGGGAGGGTCGGGCGTCACCTTAGACGAGTCAAGAAGGAGTTCTGGCACATTGATCGCATCCTCGCATGTAGACATGCACGGGTCGTCTCGGTTGTTTTCGCAAGGACAGCCAGAAAGCGAGAGTGTACAGTGAATGCTGCCATTCTTCATAACTCGAATGTTCGAGTCCCCTGCAGAGGGGTTGGGTCCTCTGACTGCAGGTGCAGCTCTCACCTTCTGGCGGCAGTCGGTCCTCTCCGGTCAGTTGAGGGATTCGTAAGATCCTCCTACGCGAGAGCGGGGCTCCACTCGGAGATCCTCGGGAATTCCGAAGCCAGCCGACCTCCGCGCCGATGCTCCGGCACGTACGGCAGGCTCGGAGCTCTGGTGCGGGACGGGCTCGAAAGTTCGAGCGGTATCCTCATCAATGGAGACAGGAGTGATTCGTCCTAGGGTCATCCCATCGGAGAGGTCTTGCATGGTCGCTCCGATCATGACTGTCCACGTCCTCGGTCAAGACTCCGCGTACGCCAATTCCCATCTCCGATATCACAATACTTGGTCCACTGCAAGTGAGAGTTCAGCAGGGCTCAATCGTTGACGGAGGCTTGGAGGAAACTGCGTACGCGACCCACGTCACATTGCCAACTTCATTCGTTATCCTGTCGCTGATTCGCGATAGAAGGTCATCAGACAAACGAGCCCAATCTGCGGTCATGCCATCAATCGATTCCACAATGCGAACCGTTACGACGTGCCCGAGTCTTCTTTCGTCACCAAGAACTCCGACTGCAAGGTCATCTCCGACCATCGCAAAGGCTTGCCAGACCCTGTCGTATGTTCCCGCAGCTCTCAGCTCCTCCTCCACTATGTCGCTTGCCTCACGGCAGATCGTAAGCTTCTCTTCGGTGACTTCCCCAAGGATTCTCACGGCCAGCCCCGGTCCAGGGAATGGGTGTCGCGCAGTGATTGCATCTGGGACTCCTAGGGTTGCCGCCACTCTTCGCACCTCGTCTTTGTACAGGGATCGCAACGGTTCGATCAGTCTGAATTCGATCCACGCAGGGAGGCCTGCGACGTTGTGGTGCGTCTTGATTCTTGATGCTGGGCTCCCTGTCTGCGCGCTCTCGATCACGTCCGGATAGAGTGTACCTTGGGCGAGCCACTCATACTTGCCATGCTCTCTTGCGACTTCTGTGAAGACCTTCGCGAATTCTTCGCCGATGATTCTCCTCTTCTCTTCAGGGTCTGAGATCCCTTTCAGCCTTTGAATGAATCTCTCTGAAGCGTCTACATAGATGGTCTTGAGTTTCATGCGTCTTAGTATGTCTCTTACTTGTTCTGGTTCTCCCTTTCTGAGCAAGCCATGGTTAACGAATATGCACATCAGCTGATCGCCCACGGCCCTACTCACAAGAGCGGCGGTTGTTGTTGAGTCAACTCCTCCACTGACCGCGCAGAGAACACGTTCCCTTCCTACCGTGCGCCTGATTTCGCTGATTGTCTCCTCTGCAAATGGGGTCATCTTCCATGTCGGTCGACATTTCGCTATTTCGAAAAGGAAGTTCCGGATGATCTCCATCCCCCTTTCGGTATGTACGACCTCGGGGTGGAACTGCACGCCAAACAACAAGCGCTTCTTGCCCTTCAGCGCTGCATAACGACTGTATTTCGAGTGAGCTGTGGCTTCGAAACCTTCAGGCAGGTCCTTGGCCGAATCTGCGTGGCTCATCCAGCAGATGCTCTCCGTGCCAAGGCCTTTGAAGAGGTCGGTGCGGTCATCAAAATGCACCTTGGTGCGCCCGTACTCTTTTGCGGGCGGGCGGTCGATCTTTCCCCCAAAAGTGTCAACCATTAGTTGCAGCCCATAGCAGATACCGAGCACAGGGATGCCCAAGTTGAAGATGTCAGCATGGCACCTCGGCGCGTTCTGGTCGTTCACGCTGGCAGGCCCGCCTGAGAGTACCATGGCCTTGGGTTTCTTCGCCCGAATCTGATTGATCTCCGTGTTCCAAGGTAGGAGTTCCGAGTAGACCTCGCATTCTCGAATGCGTCGGGCGATGAGGTGGGAGTATTGCCCACCGAAATCCATCACCAAGACCGTATCGTGCAGCTTGACCGACACTGTGAGCCTCCAGCTGGCAACTAGCCATGTTGTCCGGGTTTGCCAAAAAACTTATAGGAAGTGGCCCTTGGGCTCTGGGTCTCTGGCTTTCCTCGAGACGTATTCCGCGGGACGCGCGTCATGACCACTCCTGATGAGAAAGCTTGGGAACAGCCCCCCGCAAGGGAGAGACGACAAGTGAAGCAACAGAAACAGAAGAAGCCTGCTCCCCCGGTGGAGGAGATCCCTCCCGAACCCCAGGACACTCGATCGAGACAACAAATGGCTGACGAAATCGCATCTCTAGAAGAAGAGCTCAGGCAGGAACAAGAGAGATCGAAGGAGAGTCTCAGCAAGCTTCTCTATGCCCAAGCGGACTTCGACAACTACCGTCGACGCCTCAGTCAGGAGGTCGAGTCTAAGATCGACGCCGGGAAGGCAGGGCTGGTTCAGAACTTGCTGGCGGTCGTTGATGAGCTGGAGCTCGCATTGAAGGCGGCGAAGAATGCTGAAAGCACAAGTGCGATCGTAGGCGGTGTTGGGATTGTACTGAGGAAGTTCGGTGACATACTCAGTGCAGAGGGCTTGTCCGCGATCGAACCCGTTGGTAAGAAGTTCGACCCAACAGTGCATGAGGCGGTTGAGCGTGTCCAATGCGCCGATAAGGACGAGGGGACTGTCTTGGAGGAGATTAGGAAGGGTTTCACATTGAAGGGGAGACTGATCAGACCGAGTATTGTTAAAATTGCGGTTCCGCAAATCAAGGAGCCTGATAGTTCAGAAGAGCTTGAGAGTGGATCGAGTTGAGTAGTTCGGGACCATCAGCGAAGGAGAAGATACTTGGTATAGACCTCGGTACGACCAATTCGGCAGCCGCAATAATGGAGGCCGGACGGCCCACCGTGATTCCCAGCGCCGAGGGGCCAACGATGGCTGGGAAGATGTTTCCATCAGTGGTTGCCTTCACAAAGGATGGGCAGCTTCTGGTCGGTGAATCGGCAAAGAGGCAGGCCACCGTCAATCCGGAGGGAACAGTGTTCGAGATCAAGAGGAAGATGGGCACAGACTACAGGGTGTCGGTCTTTGGCAAAGAATACACTCCCCAACAGGTTTCCGCATTTGTTCTCCAGAAGATAAAGCGCGACGCGGAGACCTTTCTTGGAGTACCCGTGAAGAAGGCGGTGATTACTGTCCCAGCTCACTTCAACGACAATCAGCGGCAGGCAACGAAGGACGCGGGCGAGATAGCTGGCCTTGAAGTTGTCAGGATAATCAACGAGCCAACGGCTGCCTGCCTTGCATATGGGTTGGACAAGCTGGGGAAGGAAATGAAGATCTTGGTCTTCAGCTTCGGCGGTGGGACCCACGACGTGACGCTGATGGATTTTGGTGGCGGCGTCTTTCAGGTTCTCGCAACCAGCGGGGACACGAAGACAGGCGGAGCCGACATTGACAACGCAGTCGTTGGGTACCTAGTAGAGGAGTTTCGGCGAAAGACGGGGATTGACCTATCTTCTGACAGGATGGCCATGACGCGGCTTAAGGAGGCCGCCGAAAAGGCGAAGATCGAGCTCTCCACACTCGTGACCACTGACGTGGATCTGCCGTTCATAATGCAGGACAAACACCTGCATGAGACGCTGACCAGAGCCAGGCTTGAGGAACTGGCTACCCCCATCGTTCAACGGATCAGCACACCGATCAGACACGTGATCGAGGACGCAAAACTGAGGCTTGCCGACATCAGCAAGATAATCCTCATCGGCGGGCAGACCCGGATGCCTCTGGTTCGCAAGTTCGTCCAAGACACGTTCAGCAAACCGCCTGAGATGGGAGTCGACCCGATGGAGTGTGTCGCAGTAGGCGCGGCGATCCAAGGCGCCGTCCTAGCAGGCGAAGTGAAGGACCTCCTGTTGCTCGATGTCACTCCTCTCTCTCTCGGTGTTGAGACGCTTGGAGGGGTGTTCACCAGAGTGATGGAGAAGAACACCACCATCCCGGCCAAGCGAACTCAGGTCTTTTCGACCGCCGCAGATTTCCAGACGAGTGTGACTATCAACGTGCTTCAGGGCGAGCGCGCAATGGCAGGCGACAACGTATCGCTCGGGATGTTCAATCTTGTCGGGATACCGCCTGCCCCGAGAGGAGTCCCGCAGATCGAAGTAGCCTTCGACATAGACGCGAACGGAATCCTGAACGTCTCCGCGAAAGACATAGGAACAGGAAAAGAACAGCGCATCACAATCTCCGCGTCCACAAAACTTTCGGAACAAGAGAAGGAACGGATGATCAAACAGGCAGAGCAGTTCGCAGAGCAAGACAAGAAGCGTAAGGAAGAGGCAGAAACCCGCAACAACGCGGACTCGTTGATCTACACCACGGAGAAGACAAAGAAGGATCTTGCAGAGAAACTCTCAAAGGATCAAGTCGAGAGAATAGACAAGGCTCTGGACGAACTGAGAAAAGCGCTGGCGGAGAAGGATCTCGAGATCATCAAGTCGAAGAGTGAAGCCTTAAGCAGAGTCCTCCAAGAAGTGGGCACCGTAGTCTATCAGCAAGCGGCCCAAGAAAGAGCGAAAGCCGAGCAGACAACGACGGACAAACCTCCTCAGGGTGAACCTGAAAAGAAGGTTGTCGATGCGGAATACGAAATCAAGGACGACAAGAAGTAGAGCACATTTGCGCTACGCGCCAGCGGCTGAGCGAGTTTGAGCAGACGCGACTACTATGATGTCTTGAGCGTTCCCCACGAAGCGGCCAAGGACGATATCAAAAGCGCTTACAGGAAGCTGGCGCTTCAATATCATCCGGATAGAAACAAGTCCCCGGACGCAGAGGAGAGATTCAAGGAAATCTCGGAAGCGTACGCTGTTCTCTCCGACGACGAAAAACGGAGGCAGTATGATCAATTCGGGCATGCCGGAATAGACAGTCGGTACTCGTGGGACGACCTGTTCAGGAACGTCGACTTTGGCGAAGTATTCAGAGACATTGGATTCGGTTTTGGTGGTTTCGAGAGCATATTCGACCGCTTCTTCGGAAGCGGTGGAAGGCGCCGAGTATCACGTGGTGCGGACCTGAGATATGACGCGACTATTTCTCTCGAAGAGGCGTACACAGGCGTAAGACGCGACATTGATGTTCCGAGAACCGAGGCATGCCCCACTTGCAGAGGAAGTGGCGCAAGGCCTGGAACGAAACCGAAGCGATGCACAAGATGCCACGGTACGGGGCAGGTCCAGCTCGTCCAAGAGGCCGGCTTCGCACGATTCGTAAGGATTGAGCCCTGCAGCACATGCCGCGGCAGGGGAACAGTCATTGACAATCCGTGCGGAGAGTGCAGGGGGACCGGCCACGTTCGTCGGACCCGCAGGATCTCGATCAAGATCCCGCCAGGGGTCGATTCAGGTAGCCACTTGAGACTGACAGGAGAAGGAGAGGTGGGTAATTCAGGAGAGCCGCCTGGGGACCTCTACGTCGTTGTGCATGTGAAGCTTCACAGTCTGTTACATAGAGACGGGGACGACCTCATCTACCGCGCTGGCCTCAGATTTGCGGATCTTGCGCTTGGGAAGGAGATCGATGTCCCGACCCTGGGAGGAAATGCAAGAGTGAAGATTCCGGCGGGGACACAGCCCGGGACGGTTCTCCGGCTCCGGGGAAGAGGTATGCCCAACGGTCGCGGCGGAAAGGGGGACGAACTGATCCAGATATCCGTACGTATACCTACCAAGTTGACGAGTCGGCAGAAAGAGCTGTTGAGAGAGCTCTCGACACTCGAAGGCAGCTAGCTCGTCTGTCGTCTTGTCGTCCTGACGCCTTCGGTGATGTGCAAGACCTCAGTCGTGGATTGAAACTGCGGAGAATCGATCGTCTTTTGCCGACTGAGACAACGCTCCCACAATCGGGATATGCTCACCACAAGCCAGGCAATTGTTGTCCTTATCCATGTACCACCCAGTAATGTCGAATCCGTACCGCTTCACCACTGTCGCACCGCATCCTGCGCAGTACGTATTCTCGAGAGGGTGTCCGGGCGCGTTGCCAACGTAGACATACTTCAGTCCTTCAGCCTTGGCCACTTCATGATGGCGTTCAAGCGTTTCGATCGAAGTCCATGGCAGGTGGCTCAACTTGAAGTCAGGGTGGAATCTCAGGAAGTGTACAGGGGTCTCAGGGCCAAGATTCTCGTAGATCCAACGGGAAAGCTTCCTCGCCTCCTGTAGGCTGTCACCAATCGTCGGGACGATCAGATCCGTGATCTCAATGTGGACCTTTGCATTCTTCAACCCAAGCAGTGTCTCGTAGACCGGACCAGCATCTGGGATGCCCACGTTGCGACGAAGGAAGCTTGTTTCCCCGCTGCCCTTGAAGTCTACAGTTATCGCGTCGAGGAAACTGCTCATGATCTGCACCGCTTCCGGCGTGGCATACCCGTTCGACACGAAAGCGTTCTTGAGGCCATCTCTGCGTGCCAGAACCCCGATGTCACGAGCAAACTCAAGAAATATCATCGGCTCGTTGTAGGTGTATGCGATGCCTTGACATCCGTACTCCTTTGTCAGTCGCACGATCTGCTCAGGCGTCACGTGGGTTCCTTCCACAACTCTCCGTTGACTCATGTCGTAGTTCTGGCAATAGGCACAGCTCCAGTTGCAGCCGTTGGTCGAGATCGAGAAGATCTTGGTCCCCGGCAGGTAATGAGTAAGCGGCTTCTTCTCGATCGGGTCCACATGACTCGCTGTGATCCTTCCATAAGCGAACAGGTGCAGCTTCCCACCGAGATTCCCACGAATCCCACAGAAACCTATCTTCCCATCTGGGATGTTGCAGAACCGAGCACAGGCGGTGCATCTCACTCTTCCTGCAGGAAGCCGCTGATACAGTTCAGCTTCTTTGCCTCTTTGTGAAGGAACAGATGCCATCCCGTGCCCTCCCAAGATCGTTTTGTCTGGAGTTGGTATGAGTGTACGCCAGCAAAAACTTAGCTCCATTTCACGACCAGGCGAAAGAGAGGGCCGCCATCTCATCATAGACAGTGTTCATCTTCCTGCTGGAAGCTACAAGTTGATCATTCCACTACGTGCCGGAATCTCCAAGGGGGTCTGGCTTGGCGTATGCTGAGGCAGAATTCGATTCGCAGGTCGCCTCGCGTCAGCTTGAGTTATATATCGTCGACATCAGTCAAGTAGGCTGGGGAGCTGGGTCTACCCGGCTGAGAGGACGGCTGGAGCCGTCGACCCTTTGAACCTGATCCAGACAATGCTGGCGAAGGAAGGGGACTTCTCAGTTGATAGAACTGGCCCCTGAGGGGTTGATTGAATGAGAATGAAGACGAAGATCGTTGCTGAGATAGTTGTTGCTGTGGCTCTCGCATACGTTCTGAATCTGCTGGTGGTATTCCGATTGCCTCAGGGTGGCTCTGTGACTGCCGTGAGCATGGTTCCGATCTTATGGTTGGCCCTGAGAAGAGGCCCGAAGGTAGGAATCTTGGGAGGGGTTGTCTTTGGTCTGGTGGATATGTTCCCGCAACCTTACATTGTGCACCCGGCCCAGCTGTTGCTGGACTATCCGATTGCATTTGGCGCCCTAGGTCTTGCAGGATTCTTCAAGGGGCATCCGATCGTAGGAGTCGTCGTTGGGATTGCTGGTAGGTTTGCCAGTCACTTTGTGTCTGGATTTGTGTTCTTCGCCACCTATGCTCCTGCCGGAATGAATCCCATATTGTACTCGGCGATCTACAACGGGTCGTACTTGATAGTCGAACTGATTCTGAGCGTCATCGTCATGTACTTCCTAGTCAAGAGAAAAGTCATCACGATGTACCTTTGAGGGCTCTCTCGAATCCAATGACCAGAGTCTCAGTGCATAGGACCCCATCTCTTTCGCCATCAGCATTTGACTGAGCGAAGGCAAGCTTATCAACGGTACTAGGAATACAACGGGGTCGTTGCTTGGCGGGTGACTGAGATTGGACTTCAGCTTCACTAACGAGCAGGAGCTCTTCAGACGAACGGTGCGCGAGTTCGCACAGAAGGAAGTCGCTCCGAAGATACGTGAGCATGAGCGCAAGGGCCAGTTCCCATGGGAGATCTACCGTAAGATGGGAAAGGCTGGTCTGCTGGGCCTCAGGCTACCCAGAGAGTACGGTGGGCAGGAGGCGGACGCGACGATGATGGCAATCGCAGTTGAGGAGCTAGCCCGAGCAGGATGGCAGATACCCCTCGGCGACATCATGGCAGAAATCCTGTATCTGCACGGATCACAGGCACTGAAGGACAAGTGGCTGCGCTCGCTCGCGACTGGTGAGAAGATGGTCGGCGTAGCCTCGACAGAACCTAGTGTCGGCTCCGACGCGGGAGCTATCTCGACACGAGCTGTGAAGAAAGGCGACGAGTACGTGATCAACGGTGAAAAACAGTGTATTACAGGCATCAACGAATGCGCTGCCTACTGCCTGATGGCAAGGACGGGTCCTAGGAGCGATGCAAAGGGCGTTAGCATGTTCCTTGTCGAGACAGATCGCCCGGGTTTCGAGAAGTACTTGTTTGACGCACTCGGCTGGAGATTGTTCACCTTCGGCGGCTTTGTCCTGAAAGACGTGACCATTCCTGCGGGCAACCTGATCGGAGAAGAAAACAAGGGATTCTACTATGTTATGGAAACCTTCGATCTCATGCGCTCGTACATCGCCCTTTGGACGGTCGGAATGGCCGAGGCCGCACTTGACGAGTCTATTGAATACGTGAAACAAAGGAAAGCCTTCGGAAGCCCAATCGGCAAGTTTGAATCAGTTCAATTCCGAATCGTGGAAGACTACACGACACTCCAAGCTGCAAGGCTTCTCTGCTATCGGACCTTCTGGCTGAAGGACAGAAACCAGCCGTTCACGAGGGAGTCTGCGATGATAAAGTTCTGGGTGCCTCAGGTGTCTCTTAATGTTATCAATGACTGTATCCAGAACCGAGGAGCGGTCGGATACACAACTGAGACTCTTGACGAGTATAGGCTCAGAGAAGTTAGAGGATCCATGATTGGCGACGGGACGTCTGACATAATGAAGATAGTCGTCGCAAGAGAACTCTTGGGCAGAGAATTCGTCCCGTATCGATAGGACTCACAGAGTGGGCACTCTGGACTGACCGACGCGAGACGACCGATGAGCCTCATGGCAAGGCCGAAAAAGGGTCCAGTAGTAGGATGAAGCTCGCATCTCCGCTCAACAGGCAACCTCCGAAACTCAAGCCGGTGACGGCAACAAGATACCTCAGAGCGGGATATCGGCTGGTGGGGAAGCACTCAGGTATTCAGATCTGCAGATGGACGCGAGCCGCTCTCGGCGGGCGGAGGCTCTGTTACAAAAGATGGTACGGCGTTCAGAGTCACAGATGCCTGCAGCTCACTCCTTCTCTTCAATTCTGCAACATGCGCTGCATCTTCTGCTGGCGCTTTCACACATCCGATCGGTTCAAAGCCGAAAATGATTGGGATGCTCCTCATGTGATTCTGGACGAGGCCATCATTGCACAGCAAAAGCTGCTGAGCGGCTTCAAGGCAAACCCCCGTGTGACAAGGGAGAAGTATGAGGAATCTATGAAACCAGTTCACGCGGCGATTTCTCTCGATGGCGAGCCCACTCTTTACCCTATGATCGCAGACCTGATTCGTGAGACCCGCCGGAGAGGAATGACCTCTTTCCTGGTAACCAACGGCACAATCCCGGAAAGGCTTGAAGAGATTCTGGACCGGAGGACAGAGCCCACGAATCTGTACCTGAGCCTATATGGCCCCGACAAGCAGACCTACAAGAACGTCGCACGCCCATCAGTTCCGAACGCCTGGGAGAGAGTCGTCAACAGCCTCAGGCTGATGCCTCGCTTCAAACACGCTAGGACTATCGCCAGGCTGACCCTCGTCAGAGGGCAGAATATGCACAGGCCTGAGCAGTATTCTAAGGTCTTGATGGAAGGATCTCCGTCGATCATTGAACTGAAAGGCTACAGTTGGCTAGGCGAGTCGAAACAACGCCTGCCGATATCTGCGATGCCATACCACTCAGAAATCAGGCAGTTCGCGGAGGAAATGGCGAAATCCACAGGATACGAATTGATCGCTGAGGACACGACAAGCAGGGTCGTCGTCCTGACCAAAGAGGGGTCGACCACAGGACTTTCGCTTGATGCCCGCTGATGGCTGCGTACCAGAAATGCCGAGAGCGTAAGGGATTGAGACTGCTAGAGAAGTCCGCCAGAGGAGCCCTGAGCGGCGAACAACTCGCCCGCCTATCGAAGGGCGTCGATATTGTTGGTGACATAGCGATACTCAGACTGCGAGACGAGTTTGAGAACGGCAAGTTCAGGATCGCACGTGGCCTAATGGATGTCGCACCCCGCGTCAAGGTTGTCGTGAGGCAGGTCGGGCCGGTCGAGTCAGAATTTCGAACTCGCAGACTTGAGTGGCTCGCAGGTGAATACCGATTTGAGACAGTGCACAGGGAATTCGGATGCCAATACGTGGTCGATCTGAACAGAGCATACTTCTCGCCCAGGCTCAGTTATGAGCGGAAACGAATTGCAGATCTCGTCTCCCCGGGAGAATGCGTGTTGAATTTCTTCGCTGGGGTAGGATGCTTTTCCATAATGATCGCGAAGCATGCGCATCCTTCGAGGATCTATTCTCTGGACCTCAACCGGATAGCACTGCGCTATCACGCAGTTAACAACACGATTAACAGAGTGCGCGAAAAGATCGAATTGATATGCGGAGATGCAAACAGAATTGCCTCAACGTCCCTCATTGGATGCGCCAACAGGGTCCTGCTCCCATTGCCCGAATTGGCCTTGGACTCTATTGAGGCGGCCAAGCATGCACTCAAGGGTGGCCACGGGATGATCCACTGCTATCTATTCGTTGACTCGAGTCGAAGATCGACGGCATGCGAGCTTGGCTTGTCCAGACTCGCCCCCACGCTTGAGCGCCTTGACCTGACGCACGATAATGTGGAAGTGCGCGTGGTCAGGAGTACCGGCCCTTGCCGCTACCAAGTCTGCGCAGACATCAGCGCATGAAGATAGTAGGCTAGGCTTGTTGTCGAGCGTCGAATATTACCTCCACTACCGTGCGTTTGCGCTTGCCGAAGTACCAGACTTCGGCGGCTCCCGCATATGCCTGTGCCCAGAGTTTCAGGATCTCTCTGTCTCCTGGCTTGAGTCTGCCTCGCCCACTCTTCACTTGGATCATTCGAATCTTTCCGTCCTTTGCGGCGAAGACGTCCACTGGCCCGTGGGATGCCGCGCTTCTGCTGCAGTACCAGCCCTCGCTCCTCAGTTTCCTCAAAACCTGATATTCTCGACTTCTTCCTCTAGCGTAGGCTGTGGAGACCATGCCGACGTTGGTGGCGCTCACCAGTTATGACCATTGCGCCTCGAAGTCAACACAGACACCCATGCGTAAGACGAAACTGGGAATCCATTGCGTTGAGCGCCGCGATTTCCGTTACTATGCGAGGATGCAGCCAGGGCGTCAGCCTAGCGCGGCAATGACAAGTTCGAAGGTGCAATGTATTTTAGGAATCGGATGGTGCTAGACTGTTTGTGCAGGGGTCTGGGTACCATGAGACTGAGGACGAGGAAGTTCGTTCCAGCGGCCGTCATACTAGCCCTCGCTGTGATTGCCTGTGAACCCGTGATCGTGCAAGCACAGACATACCAGTTTTCCTTCATGGTCACTGGGCTTCCCGCTGGGCTCGGAACCCAGTACTATGTCGATAATGTGCTCACCGGAACAATCCGAATAGGTGAGACGAGACTGCTCAACTTCACTCTGGGCAGTATGCACAGTCTGAGCGTCGACCTCAACGTTGGCACCGACAATGGAACACGGTACCAATGCAAAGAGAACCTGTGGTCGATTACGGAGGCTTCGTTCCACACTTTCATCTATAAGGCGCAGTATCATCTGGAAGTTGTCTCCCCCTATGCTACTGCCTCCGGGACAGGTTGGTATGACGACGGGATATCAGCTAGGGCACAGTTGGCAACAAACGTCACTGCAGGGCCGGAGGGAGAGAGACACGTCTTCGTCAGGTGGGAAGGAGATGCGTCAGGACAAGAGATGCTGTCCGATCCGATATTGATGGATCGCGCCAAGAGAGCAGTGGCTGCGTGGAAGACGCAATTCCTTCTTCGTATCTCATCCGAACCAGCCGGTGTATTCCTCACTTCGAG
>Ga0208828_1000145_pt1 | contig 32526 bp, 24 predicted proteins | sample Kivu_160m_FD_185487 | JGI IMG/M metagenome (GOLD analysis project Ga0208828, IMG submission 185487) | Freshwater microbial communities from Lake Kivu, Western Province, Rwanda to study Microbial Dark Matter (Phase II) - Kivu_160m (SPAdes)... | ecosystem: Environmental > Aquatic > Freshwater >... | reverse complement strand
GGCCAGGGGATAGGGGCTTCCGTCGGGAGCCCGGAAGAGGCCCCTCTCGCCGAAGGTCAACCGCTCGGTGAATTCCTTCTTTGTCCGGAAAGCCCGGGAGTGGTCGATGAGGAGCATCCGCCAATCCGCCGTAACGAGGATGTTGTTGGCGTTCCGGTCCTCGTTGCCGATCAGGCTGTCGAAGGCCCTTTGGATGAAGGCCCGGCGGTTCCATTCGGCCTGTTTCTCGACTGGGACGGCCGTGCCGTCGGCCGTTTTCTTCTTGAGGTTGGGGGCGTCGTCGACCCAGAGCTCGAGGGACCCCTTGACGCCGCCCACCCTCCGCTCGACGGTCGGCGGGACCATGTCCAGCCCGAGGAGGCGGTCGATCCGGTAGGCGGCGATCTCGTAGCGCCAGGCGTCGACGAGGCCGCCCTCGGAGACGTCGACGTCTTTCCACAGGGCGAAGCGGGTCCTTCCGTTTTTCTCGAGGGTGAGCTTGTGGGGACGGGTTGTCGCGTCCGGCCCGCCGAGCCGCTCGTCGCCGACGATTTTCGCCGACTTGAGGAATTCCTCCCAGGCGGCGCATTCGGCGGTTTCGCCGGGCAGGAATTGGAGGCCTGCCCCCGCCGCGGCGGCCAGGGCCAGGACGGCGGCGAAGGCGAGGGGCTTTCTAAGGGGCGTAGAGGACATTCGCTTCCCCGTACTTCTCGACCAGGGCGGAGATTTCGTCGAGGATGAGCTGGCGCCGGGCGATCACGGCCTCGACCTCGTTCGCGGTCAGGTAAGTTCCGACGGCTTCCCGGACGGCCGACAGGGTCAGGCCCCGGATTGTTTCGACGAGTGCCCGGGGGACGAGGCGGAACAGCATCGGAACCTTGGTCCCGTCCCCCGTCTCCCTCATCTTGAGTCCGTTTTGGCCGAACATCAGCCTCTTTTTGTGGATGTCCTCCGAGCGGAAGGCCCGGGAGTGGTCGATGAGGATCATCCGCCAGTCCTCGGTGTAGAGGACGTTTTGCTGCGTCCGGTCGTCGTTGCCGACGAGGCTGTCCCAGAGGCGGGTGACATACTTCATTTTTTCGGTGTGGTCGAACGATTCCTTCGGGATGGAGATCCCTTTTTCCTGGACGTCGAGAAGGCTGTGCTTGTTGTCGGCCCAGAGGGAGAGGGCGCCGGCCCGCCCCTTGTAGGCCCGCTCGACGCAGGGGGGGACCATGTTCAACCCGAGGAGCTTGTCGATCCTGTAGGCCGCCACCTCGAAACGCCATTCGTCGAGGACGCCCATCGGCGAGCCGGTGACGCCCTTCCAGGCGGCGTTTTTTTCGACCTCGCCCTTGCGGAGAAGGAGCTTCAGGGGGGCGGTAACCCCCTCTCCGATCGGCTTGACGCTGACGATTTCGGCCGTTTTCAGGAAGTCTTCCCAGAATTCCCGCCAGCCGATCTCATCGGGAAGGAACTGGGCCGTCGCGGCCGCCGCGGCGAGGCCCCACAGGACCGGACCAAGCCCGAAGCGGAAACGGGAGCGGAAAAGATAATGTTTCATCCGTCGACCCTTTCTTCCCATTAGGAATATCTTAAGGACTTTCCGGCGAAAAATCAACGCCGCCCGTTATTGACAGGCCCCGGCCGGTGAGATAGATTACCTCTCCCTTGACCCATCGCAGCCTTCTCCTCGCGGCGGCGGGCCTTCTTCTCGCCGCCTGCTCCGGTCCGGCTCCTCCGGATCCGGTCCAGATCCTCTTTCCCTGCGCCTGGCCGACGAGCCCGGGTTTCGCCCCGACGGCCGATATCGACCGGCAGGGGATCGTCGAGCCGTCGGGTCTCTGCTATCACCCCCTCCGCCGGACGATTTTCGTCGTCAGCGACCAAGGCAAGATCCACGAAATCCGGACCGACGGAACGCCCGTCGGCGAGGCGGAGGTCCCCGGGGACTTGGAAGGCGTCACCGTCGACCCGTCGACGGGACTCGTCTACGCCGTCATCGAGGGCGCGGACGTCATCCTCGAATACGACCCGGCGCGGGGGGAGATCCGGCGCCGTTTTCCGGTCGAACGGTCCTTCGGCGGCGACCCGGAGTTTCTCCGGATCTCGAAGCCCTACGACAACGGCCTCGAATCCCTCGTCTTCGTCCCCTCCCCGGCCCACGCCGAAGGCGGGACGTTCATCGCCGGCAACCAGGAGGATCCCCCCTGTCTCGTCGAGCTCGAGGTCCCTCTCCGCACGTCCGGGCCGGGCGGCGGCCCGGCGAGGATCGTTAGGCTCCTGACATCGGCCGTCCAGGACCCGTCGGGGATCTACTTGGATGAGCGGACGCGTCTCCTCAACGTCGTTTGCGACGCCCCCAATATGCTCCTCGAAGTCACTCTCGGGGGAAAGATCGTCCGGGCGTTCGCGTTCCCGGGGAACGACCAGGAAGGCGTCTGCCGGGACCCCGACGGTTTCCTCTACATCGCCCAGGATTCGGGCGGCATCCTCAAGCTGAGGGACCTCCGCTAACCCCGGACCGGGGAACCGCCGGCGGTCCGCTTTTTGTATTCGCGATAAATCAGCGCCCCGACCCCGATCCATAGGATGACGAAGACGAAATTGAGCCGGGCCAGGCCGGAGACGCTCATTTTGAGGAGGATCATGTTCAGGAAGACGAGGGCGGCGTTCAGGGCGTCGCCCGTCCGGTGAAAGAAGGTGTCGATGGCCGCCTTGGCCTTGTACTTCTCGACCCGGCTGGTGATGAGAAAGAGGGAATGCCGGGTCGTGTTCATGAGCGAATAGTCCGTGCCGTTCTCGATGGCCTTGAAGATCTTGACCAGGCCGAGGCTGAGGAAGAAACTCAGGGAGAGGTAGCCGCCGAGGGCGATGCAGGGGAGGATGAAAATCGCCACCCGGACTCCGAACCACTTGAAGATCCGGGAGACGAAGAACAGCTGGAGGGCCATCGACCAGAGGCCCTGGAGGCTCATGAAGCCGGCGTAGAATTCCGTCAGGAATTGGCGCTTGAGCTGGTCGTGCTCCGCCGCCGTCGCCGCCGCGGCCGCGGCCTTCTCGGCCGCCGGCGCGGCGATGCTGTCGAGGATGTACTGCCCGTTCTGGTTGATGAAGTTGAGGAGGAGGACGAAGAGGGCGATGTAGAGAAGGTACCGGTTTTGCCAGACGAGCTTGAAGCCGCCTCCCGGGGCGACGGGCTTTTCGTCTTCCAGCTCAACCCCCGGGGCCGAGGATCCCGCGGCGGCGGCCTTTTTCACCCTGACCTCCCGGTGGTGGATGATGAGGGTGAAGACGACGCACAGGCCGAGGATCGCGGCGGCGATGAGGAGCATCGGAAACTCGCCGAGGGCGCCGACGAGCAGCTCGGTCAGGGTCGAACCGACGAATCCGCCGAAGACGGCCCCGAAGGCGATCAGCGGAAACAGGCGATGCCCCATGTCCTCCGTGTACAGGTCGTTGGCGAAAGCCCAGAATTGGGCGATGACCGTGACGTTGAAGATGCCGACCCAGATGAAATAGATGATCCCCATAGCCTTTCCGGACAGCCCGGCGAGGTGGAGGACGTAGAAGAGGCCGATGTTGAAGATGAAGAAGAAAGAAACCCAGGAGATGAGTTTCTGGCGGGGGACGCGGGAGGCCAGGCGGCTGAATCCCTTGACCACGAAAATGAGGAAAAAGGCCATGGCCGCGAAGAGATAGGCCTTGTCCTCGGGAGTCCAGCTCGAAAGGATGAAGGATTCCCGGATGGGCTTGATGATATAGTAGGCCGTCAGCAGGAGGAAGACGTTCAGGGTCAGGAGCAAGGCCGTAACGGCTTCGCCCGGCTTGACGTGGGTGAAGAGCTTCAGGGCGTGATAGACGAATGACGGCGTCTTGGAATCCGTCCCGGCGGTCGTCTGGATGTCCATGTCTCCCCCCTCTCAGGCCAACGGGATCAGTAAATGACCTCCCGTTCTCCCTTTTCCCGGATCAGGGCGTGCAGGCGGCTGCGGACGGAGGCCCAGCGGCCCCAGAGCGCGTCAAGTTCGGCCGCGTTGAGATAAGACCGCAGCCGGGCGGCGAGAGTCGTCCGGGCGGTCGTTTCAAGACGGTCGTAGAGGCGGCGGGAGCATCTCTCGATCGGACATTCTTCGGCCAGGGCTGGCGACGGGGCGAAGGCCTCGGAAAAGTCGACCCGGCAGACCATCCAGTTGTCCTTGTGGATCAGCGTATCGTCGGGATCCTGGCATTTGTCGTTGGCCAGAAGCTCGAAGATCTTGATGTCGTTGAGGCGGTCGCGAAAGGCGTTGACATCGGGCGGCTGGAGGTTGATCCGGACGCGGTCGCGCTCGGAGATGCAGCCTTCGAGGTACCACTGGAGGGCCCCGGGCGTTCCCGCCACCTCGCGCTCGACGGTCGGGGGAACGATGTCGAGGTCCAGGAGGCGGCTCAGGGCATAGCCCGCCAAGTCGTACCTGTAGCTGTCGGCGAGAGCGTGGGGCCTCGGCCGGTTCAGGTGCTTGAAGATCGCCCTGGCCTTGGTCTTTCCGTCATCGAGATCGACCCGCCAGGGGAGAGTCCGCCCCGGCTCGAGGTCTTTGCGGATCTCCACGATCCGGGCCTTCTTGAGAAAGGATTCGATCTTCCGGATGTCCCACTGGACGGGATCGTCCGTTTCTGTGGCCGGAACGGCCGGCGCGGCCCAGGCCGCCAAAGCCAGGAGGCCGAGGCCGGCGAGAAAGGCCGAGGTCATTCTTGATCTTGTCATCTCTCCCCCCCTTGCTTTTCGGATGGATCCCGGCCGGCCGTCCTGTCTTTCGGCGACCAGATGTGAAAAATCCCGTTCTCGATGATCAGCGCCGAGAGGGCCCCCCCGGTCTCCATCCAGATGCCGGTGTCGATCATCCAGACCTTTCCGCCGAAACGGTCGAGCCCGTTGAGGGTGATGGATTCCGTCGTCGGCGTGTGGGCGATGACGATCGCCCGGGCCCCGAGATTCTTGAGAATCCGGTCGACCTCCTCTTTGAGGATGGGTTCCTCCCCGACGGCGAGGTCGCGATGCCAGAGAGGCCCTTGCTCGTTGTGGAGGAGGCGGAGGGGAAAATCTCGTTCCCCCCGTATCCAGCGTTCCATCTCCGAGGTCAGGATCGAGTTCAGCCGTCCGCAGGAATAGTTCGAATACGCCTCGCTCAACCCGCCGTGGACGAAGACGACGTCGTTGATCTTGACGACGGCGTTGTGGCGGGCAATCCAGCGGCCGTAGGACTCGTTGAATTCTCGATAATAGACCTCCTGGGCGTCCGGGTCGCTCATGAGCTTTTTCCAGGAGGGGGCCGTATCGCCGTTCGGACCGGCCGCCTTGAGGAATTGTTTTTCCTTCTGGGCGACGTACTTGTCCGGCAGGAATTGCTTGAACTGCTCGACGCTGACCCCTCCGGTGACCTCGAGCGACAATTCCATGATGTTGAGTTCCTCGTGGTTCCCGATCAGCATGTGGACGCGGCCGCCGGCGACCAGGGCTTCGCCCTCGAGAAGAGCGATGAGGTCCAGGATTTTCCTCGGCTCCGTCCCCCGGTCCAAGACGTCCCCCATCTGGACGAGATGGGTCTGCCCCGCGGCCCAATGGAGATCCCCCCCGACGTCCTCGACGACGCCCGTCCCTTTGAGGATTTCGACGAAGGCCTCGTAGGCGCCGTGGAGATCGCCGACGGCGACGATCTTCTCGACGCCGGTGAACTCGCAGACCCGGTCGGGTTTGGTCTTCGGGGGAAGCTGATCGCCGGAACGGGGGGGAGGAGGGGACGGAGACGTTTTTGGGGCCGTCTCAACGGGCGGAAACGATCCCGTCGACGGGCCGGCCGCGCAGGACGTCCCTTGGAGGAAGGCGAGAATCGCGATCCCCGCCAGGCAGGTCAATCCCCCCAGGCATCCCCGGCGCGGCCGTTTCCCGACCCTCATCGCCCTCTACTATCTTCCGCCCGGGGCGGCGAGTCAAGCAATTTTGATTTCGTTTGCTTTTTCCCGGGCGCGGGATTATCGTAGGGAAGAAGAAGGCCGGCCCGGCCGCGGGGTTCGAGCGGCGGCCCGGAGGAAAAACCGGATAGAACGTCCGGCCGGGGGACGGGCCGGGAAGGAGAGAGCCATGTTCGCCCGCATGACGGTCCTCCAGGTCAAACAGGAATGCATCGAATCAGCGATCAAGCTCTACCGGACGAGCGTCGTCTCCGAGGCGAAAAAACAACGCGGCTACCGGGGGGCGTGCCTGCTCGTCGACCGGGCCGCGGGGAAGGGCATCTCGGTGACGTTTTGGCGTTCCGAGCGAGACGCGCTGGGCAACGAAAAAAACCTTTTCTACCAGGAACAACTCGTCAAATTCCTGGAATTTTTCTCCGGCCCGCCGATCCGGGAGGGGTACACGGTCGCCGTCCACTCCTTGGCGTCGCCGGCCGGGAAGAAGCGTCCGAAGACGGAAGCGAAACGGGAAAGGAGGAGTCCAAAATGACGGCAACCTGGTTGACCCCGGGAGAGGAAATTCTCGGCTCATGGAGCGTTTATATCGGCGATCCCGGCCCCACCTCGAAGAAAATCACCGGCAAGCTCCACGTGACCAACGTCCATGTCCATTTCGAAGCCGGCCTGGCCCTCCGGGAGAACGCCGCGACGCTCATCTCCCAGGCGTACTTCCGCCGGAAGGTGACGGCCTTCGAGAAGCTCGAGGACGTCGTCACGATCCCGCTGGCCGAGATCGCCGGAGCCCAAAGCGTCAAGAAGTCGTTCTTGTCGAAGGCCTTGTCCCTGAAACTCAAAACGGGCGAGGAGGTCGAATTCCAATTCGGGGCCGCCTCGCCGCAGAAAGCCGCCGAGGCGATCGCCTCCCGGCTCTAGCCGAGATTCTCCGGCGGACGGCCTCCCTCCCCCGCAGAGAAGGATCATGAGAACGAAGCTGAGGTCGGGAGAGAAGAAGGTCCTCGAGACGAGGGCCCACTGGCTGACCGTCGCCGTTCCGGCCCTTTTTTTCCTCCTCGCCCTCGCCGGGATGGTCGCGGCCTATGCCCTCTTAGACCCTGAAAGGGATTCGACCCGGATCCTGCGGATCACGAGTCTCGTCATCCTGGGGGTCATCTTCCTCTGGTTTCTCTACCGGGAGATTTTCCGCCGCCGCGACATCTGGGCCGTGACGAATTTCCGGGTCATCGACGAGCGGGGGGTTTTCACCTTGTACTCCAAGGAGAGCCCCCTCGAAAAGATCAACAACCTGTCGTACTTCCAATCCCTCATCGGCCGGCTCCTCCGCTTCGGAAGCGTCGAAATCCAGACCGCGGCCGAGGACGGGGCGACGATTTACCGCATGGTCTCGGACCCGAAGCGGCTCAAGGACACGATCGCCCGGTGCCGGGACGAGAACAGCCGGGAGACGAATCTCCGGACGCCGGGCCCGGGGCGTTCGCCGTCGGCGCCGGGGGCCGTTCCCGGAGGAAGACCGGCTTCCTCCTCCCGAGGTTCGGATTGACATCCGCCGGGGTTCCGCATAAGCTTAGGCCGTAAGGGGCAGAGCCTCATGATCATTCAAAAAAGGGACAAGAACAGCGTCGTCGTCTTCGACATCGAGGGCGAGCTCAAGCGTTCGGACATCACCGACGTCACCCTCCACCAGCTCGTCAAGGGCGAGCTCGACACCGGCAAGCGCCACATCCTCCTCAATTTCGAGAAAGTCCCGTTCATCGATAGCTTCGGAGTGGGAGAAATCCTGGCGAGCTACATCTCGACCCACAATCTCGGCGGCAAGCTCAAGCTGGCCCGGATCTCAAAGAAGCTCTTCCTCATCTTTCAGGTGACGATGCTGACCAAGGTCCTGGACATCTTTGACGACGAGGACGCCGCGCTTCAGAGCTTCTTGAAGGATTGAAGCCCGTCCGAACCCGGAGAGCCGCCTGATGGCCAACCGCCAGGCCGCCTGCTTCGCTCGGCTGTTCAAGGTCCGCCCCGGCGAGGGGGCGGTGGCGGCGCTGTTTTTCCTCTATTTTTTCCTCGTCACGGCGCCGTTCAACATCATCAAGTCGATCCGCGACGCGAGCTACCTCGACGAGCTCGGGGCCAAGAATCTCCCCTTCGCCTACGCCACGGCGATTCTCATCGGGGCCGTGGTCTCCCTTCATGCCCGTCTTCAGACCCGCTTCTCCCGCCGCGTCCTCCTCCTGGCCAGCCTGGCCTTTTTCGCCGGGACGTCCGTCCTCTTCGGGGCTCTCTTCGCTTGGGGAGAGCCGTGGTTCGGCCCGGTGTTCCGCAAGTGGCTTCCGCTGCCCTTCTACTTGTGGGTCAACGTCTTTGCCGTCGTCCTCGTCACCCAGTTCTGGTTCTGCGTCAACGACGTCTTCAACCCCCGCGAGGCCAAGCGGCTGATCGGTTTTTTCGGAAGCGGCGGAATCCTCGGCGGCATCGCCGGCGGCGTCCTGACGGGCGTCCTCGCCGGGGCGGTGAGCGCCGCCGGACTCCTTCTCGTGGCCGCCGCCTTCCTCGCCGCGGGGACGGTCGTCGTCGGCCTTCTCTTTCGGGAGCGGCGCCGGCGGGGGGAAGGCGCCGTCTGCGCGGCCCCCGCCCCGGCGGAAAAAATCGGCTTCGGGGCGTGCTACGCCGCGGTCCGGTCCGAGGCCTATCTCGTCCTCCTCGCCGCCGTCGTTTTCACGACCGGTCTCGTCTCGACCCTGATCGACTGGGAGGCGAAAATCGTCATCGAGAGGGAAGTCGGGGGCGGCGAGCGGACGGCGTTCTTCGGCATCCTCAACGCCGGACTCCTCGTCTCGGCCTTTCTCTTCCAACTCGTCCTGACGTCCCGGGTGATCGACCGATTCGGCCTCCGCCGGGGGCTGATGATCACCCCGGCCCTCCTTCTCGTCGGCGTGGGAGGGATCGCCCTCGCTCCCGTCCTGGCCGTGGCCGTCGTCCTGAAGGGCGCGGACAAGGCCCTCTCCTATTCGATCGGCCAGTCCGTCCGGGAGTTGCTCTACATCCCCGTCCCCCAGCGCCTCAAGTACAAGGCCAAGGCCTTCATCGACATGTTCATCAACCGCTTTTCGAGAACGGCGGGGGCCATGCTCCTCCTCGCCCTCTTCCTTCCTTTCGGGAGCGATACGATGAGGGCCTGGCCCGGGGTCATCGGGCTGACCGCCGCGGCCGTCGGGGCCTGGGTCGTCTTGAATCTCCTCCTCGGCCGGGCGTATGTCCGGACGGTCAAGGACCAGCTCGGCCGGACGTGGGAGCGGGGCGAGGAGGTCGTCGACGGCCGGGTCGATGTCGATTTGGCCAAGCTCGTCGTCGACGCCCTGGAAAGCCGCGGGCGGAGCTCGACCCTGTACGCCCTCCATCTCTTCGACCTGATCCGCACGGGACGGCTGACTCCCGAGGTCGGGGGGCTGTTATCGGCGCGGCTGTCGGACGCGGCCTCCCCGACGCGCAATCCGATGTGGGAGTCCGACGAGGTCCCGTGGATGCCCGACCGGGCCGATTCCCTTCCGGCCGAGGTCCTCGAGACGAACGTCCGGGAGATCATGGCCTTGCCGGACTACAGGGCCCTGATGGGCGACTACGCCCGTCGAACGGTCGAAAATCCGGACCTGGCCTCGGCGACGGAAAAGATGGAGCTTGCCAAGGCGGTCGGGATGATGGGTCCCGACGCGCCGGCCGCCCTCGCCCTGGAAGATCTGCTGGCCGAGAGCTCGCCCGACGTCATCCGTTACGCCGCCGCCTCGGCCGGAGAGCTCCGGAGACGGGAATTCGTCGCCCCCCTCGTCGCCAAGCTCGGCGACCCGCGGACCCGGGACGACGCCCGGGCCGCCCTGGAAAAATACGGCGAGCGTATCGAGGGGACGCTGGGGGATTATCTCTTCGACCCCGCGGCGCCGGAGGACGTTCGGCGGCAGGTCGCCGCCGTCCTGGCCCGGGTCGCCACGCCGGCCGCGGCCGAGGAGATCCTGGAGCTCGTCCGCGGCGAGCCCGGGGCTTTGGAAAACGAGCTGATCGACGCCCTCGACCGGATCCGGGTCCGGAACCCCGCGGTCGTTTTTCCCGCGGGCGTCGTCGAGCCGATGATCGTCCGTCAGGCCGGCAGGGCCCGTTCGGCCGGACCCGGAGCGGACGTCATGGTCTTGTTCAAGCTCCTCGGCCTTCTCTACCCCCACGAGGACGTCTTCCGGGCCTTCGAGAACTTCCGGAAGGGGACCAAGGACGACATCGCCTACGCCGTCGAGCTCCTGGACGAGATGCTGCCCCGCGAGCTCAAGGACAAGATCCTTCCGGTCCTGGAGAGGCCGTCGTGACCAAGGCCCGGACGTCCCGCCTTCTCCGCCGCCTGGCCGACCTGGGGCCGGGCGAGGAAAAGCTCGTCCTCTCCCTCGGCCTCTATTTCTTCCTGATCATGGCCGCGGCCTATGTCCTCATCGTCTTCAAGACAGCCTACATCTTGAGCTCGCCGGGCGGGATCTCGAAGCTGCCGCTGGCCTATCTCTATACCGCGGTCCTCATGGCCGTCGTCGGGACGGTCAACTCGCGCTTTCTCCAGGCCTGGCGCCGGGACGTCTATATCGCCGCAAGCCTTCTCGTCTTCATCCTCTCCTTCCTCGGCTTCCGGCTCGTCTTCAACCAGGACTCGTACTGGGCCCCCGTCATCTTCTGGTTCTGGTGCGACGTCTTCCTGGCCCTCTCCGTAACCCAGTTCTGGCTCCTCGTCAACGACCTCCTCCAGCCCCGCCAATTGAAGAGGTCGGTCGGATTTTTCGTCGGGGCGGGGCTCGTCGGCGGATTTTTCGGGGCTTCCGTCGCTTGGGGCCTGGCCCTCCTCGGACAGTCCAAGAATCTGATTTTCGTCTGCGTGGGATTCCTCCTCCTGTGCCGCCTCCTCCTGGCCGTCGCCCTCAAGCCGTCGCTGGCCGGGCGCGCCGCCGGCGAGGAGGAGGCCAAGCGGGCCAAACCCGAATTATGGGCGGGCTTCCGGGCGATCGCCCAAAACCGCTATCTCCTCGTCCTCAGCGGCTTCATGCTGGCCGGGTTCGCCGTCCCCCGTGTCCTGGAATGGCAGCTCAGCAAAGCCCTGGACGCGGCTTTTCGCGGCGACCAGCACAAGATCGCGGCCTACCTCGGGCTCTTCACGATGGCCGTCCTCGTCGCCGCGTACGTCATCCACGTCCTCTTCACGAACCGGCTTCTCCGGAAATTCGGGTTTCGGGCGGCCCTCATCTTCGCTCCGGTCCTCCTCCTCGGGGGGGCGGTCGCGGGGTTGTTCATCTCCGGGGCGTTCTGGCGGACCTATACGGCCATCATGCGCGGGGCCGACAAGAGCATGTCTTTCTCCTTGAGCCAATCGACCCGCGAAATCCTGTTCATCCCCGTCCCTCAGGCCGTCAAGGTCAAGGCCAAGGTCGTCATCGACCTCTTCGTCAGCAAGTTCTCCGACGTCTTGGCCACCTGTTTCATCCTTCTCGTCCGGGGGCAGAGGAGGATCTTGGGGCTGGACTACGACCACCGGGTCCTGGCCGTTCTGGCCTTCTTCCTCTTCGCCTGGATCGTCCTCGGGCGCCGCGTCGTCCGGGAATACATCGAGGTCGTCAAGAGCCATCTCCATCTTCGCTGGCCCGACGCCGACAAGCGCGTCCTCGAAAACGTCGACCTCGACGCGACCAAGCTCGTTTTCGACACCCTCGAAAGCCGTTCCCGGAGCTCCGTCCTCTTCGCCATGAACCTCATGGACCTCATCGACAAGGACAAGTGGACTCCCGAGCTCCGGGAGATCATCGCCACCCGCTCGTCCGAGATCGAGGCCGGGTCGATGGACGCCCTCCTGGGCCTCGACGGCACCTCCCTCGTCCCGGAGGCGGACGACGCCCTCGACGAGCGCTTTCTCGGCGTCCAGGTCCGGGAGATCATGAACCTCGACGTCTACCAGACCCTCATGGAGCGCCAGGTCGTCGAAACGACCCGGGAGACGGCGGCCTCGGCCGAGACGTCCCAGATGGAGATCGCCAAGGCTTTGGGGATGATGCGGCCCGACGCCCCGCTTGTCCGGGGACTCCTGCCCCTCCTCCGCCACGAATCGCCCGAGGTCGCCCGCTACGCCCTGGAGAGCGCGGGCCGGATCCGCAGGCGGGAGTTCCTCCCGGCCATCGTCCCCCATCTCGGCCGTCCGGCGACCGCCTCGGCCGCCGCCGAGGCCCTGGCCGCCTACGGGGACGGGATCGCCGGAGTCCTCGTCGATTATCTCCTCGACCCGGCCGAATCCCAGGCCTTGCGCCGCGCCGTCCCGGGCGTGATGGCCCGGGCGGGTTCACCGCGGACGGCGCGGCTCCTCCTCTCCGCCCTGGGAAAGGACGAGAGCTTGGACGCCGAGGTCATCGAGGCCCTCTTCCGCCTTCGGACCGAACAACCCGCCCTCGTCTTCGACGAGAGGACGGTCCGGGCCCAAGTCTTCCGTCTGGCCAGGGCGGCGAGGGGCCTCGTCCTGGCCATCGTCGACGTCCAGGCGGGCCGTTCGTCCGCTTCCGAGGTCGATCTCGAGGTCGCCCTGACCGGGCGGCTGAAGATGCTCTTCGAACTCCTCAGCCTCGTCTACTCCCGCGAGGACGTCGTCCGGGCTTACCAGAACTATCGACAAGGCTCGAAGAGGTCGACCGACTACGCCTTGGAGCTCCTGGAGCATGTTCTTCCCCACGACGTCCGGGACGCCGTCCTTCCCCTTTTCGAAGACCTCCCCCTCGAGGAGAAAGCCCGGCGTTTGCGCCGGTCTGTGATAGAATAGGGCCGCGGAAATGGCCACCCTGTTCGTCTATCCAAAGCAAGGGGAGCCGTCGACCCTCGCCCTCGACCAGGACACCGTGTCCATCGGGCGGGCGGCGGACAACACGATCGTCCTGACCGATCCTTTTTGCTCGAGCCACCACGCCTTCATCTGCCGGACCCCGACGGGATTCACCGTCCGGGACAACGGGAGCAAGAACGGGACGTATCTCAACGGCCAGAGGCTCACCGCCCCGACCGAGCTCGTCCGGGGCGACGAGATCGCCGTCGGCTCGGCCCGTTTCCTCTTCGACCGCCCGATCACGGCCGCCGTCGAAGTCACGGACCACATCGCCGTGACGACGAACATCAACACCGTCATCCCCTCCCGGGACATCATCACCCGGCCGACGACGGGCTTGCGCAAGGCCGCCCAGGCCGAAAACGAAGTCCTCCGTTCCGAGCGCCAGCTGTTCGCCGTCCTCAACGAGGTCAGCTCGGCCCTCCTCCTCCACAAGCCCCTCCAGGAGCTCCTCGAGCACATCCTCGATCTCCTCGGCCAGCACCTCCCCATGGACCGCGGCGTCCTTCTCCTCGACGAGGGAACCCCCCCGAAGCTCGTCCCCCGGGTCATCCGGGTCAACGACCCCCAGCTTCTCAACCGGACGATCAACCTCAGCCGGGGAATCCTGGACATGGCCTTCGGCGAGCAGCTCTCGGTCCTGACCTCCGATGCCGCCCTCGACCCCCGTTTCCGGATGCGGGACAGCATCATCGATGCCGGCATCCACTCCGTGATGTGCGTTCCCCTCTGGACGAACAAGGACATCATCGGCGTCGTCTACGCCGACCGGATCATCCGCCGCGAGCCGTTCACCGACGACGACCTCCGCCTCCTGACCCTCCTGGCCAACCTGGCCGCGGTCAAGATCGAGAACGCCCTTCTCGTCGAGCAGGCCCTGGAGAAAGAGCGGATGGAGCGCGAGCTGATGCTCGCGGCCAAGATCCAGTCCGATTTCCTGCCGAAAAAGCAGCCCCCCTGCGATGTCTTCGAAATCGCGGCCAAGAACATCCCCTGCCACGAAGTCGGGGGGGATTACTATGATTTCCTCCCCGTCGACCGGGTCCTGACCGGGGTCGTCATTGCCGATGTTTCCGGAAAGGGAGTCGGGGCCTCGCTCCTCATGGCCTCTTTGCGGGCGGCTCTCCATTCCGAGGTCGGACCGGGCCACGTCACGACCGACATGGTCGCCAAGCTCAACGCCTTCGTCCACAAAAGCTCGGCCTCGAACGACTTCATTTCGTTCTTCTACGCCGAGCTCAACAAGGACAACGGCGATTTGACCTACGTCAACGCCGGCCACAATCCGCCCCTCCACCTCGGGCGTGAGGGGACGGTCCGGTGGCTCGAGGGCACGGGCCTCTGCCTGGGCATGCTGGAGGGGTCGACGTACGAGTTCCGGACCGAGGCCACCGAGCCCGGCGACCTCGTCATCCTCTACACGGACGGCATCACCGAAAGCCGCAACCCGGAGGGCGAAGAGTTCGGGCTCGACCGCCTCCTCGATTTCGCCCGGGGCAAAGCCGGCGACCCGGCGGAGGACATCTGCCAGTCCCTTCTCCAGGACTTGGCCGCCTTCACCGGCCCCGTCGAGGCCGCCGACGACCGGACGCTGGTCGTCATCCGGCGTCTGTAGACACTTTGCCGCTGAGTTCCTCGCCGCCTCTAGCCGTGCACTCCCCGCGCAACCCTGCTCGCTGTTCCACAGCCCAGTTCAGGGGCGTGTCGCGGCGTCATGACCATCCTCTAACCCCGGCCCCGGGGAACCAGTCCCGTCGGTTCCCCCCATCGGCCATGCCGATGGGACCCCCCTCCGCTACGGGGTCACGAGGACGGCCATGCCGCCGCATGACACGCCGAGCGCTTCGAAGAGCGTCTGCGGTGCAGGTGGCATAATCCTGGAAAATTTCGTATGATGGGAGCTTCCCGGCGGAAAACCATGAGAGTTATGGGGCGAGTCGTTCTCGTCGCCGCCGTCCTGTGGGCGGCGGCGGCCGCGGGGCGGCCATGCCCCTCGGGCTCTCTCTCCCTCGTCCCCGACCCGGTTCAGGACGAGGCGGCGAATTTTCTGGCCGGCCGGACGTGCCGAACCCCGGCCTGGCGCGCTCTCCAGGAAACGGCCGATTACCAGGACTACGTGGCGTCGTTGGAGACGAGCTGGGCCGAGGTCGAGGCCAAGCGGCTCGTCCCGATGCGGACCTGGGCGGCCGCCGAGCTGGCCGAGGCCGGGGCGGCGACGGAAACGCTCTTCTATCCCTTCGGCGGACCCGACTTGCTGACCGCCCTCGTCCTCTTCCCGAACGCCGGGACGTACGTCCTCCAGGGCCTGGAGTTCGTCGGGAGGACTCCCGTCTTCGAGGGAGAGTCGGCGGCGGCCCGGGTCAAGCCTTACACCCAGAGCCTTCTCGCCGCCCTGTCGGACTTTTTCCAGAAGAGCTATTTCATCACCCGGAACATGAACGCCTCCCTGTCGGACGACAAGGTCGACGGCGTGCTCCCCCTGCTCGTTTTCTTCCTCAAGAGGACGAACCACGACATCGCTTCGATCCGGCGTTGCGACCTCCTGGAGGGGGGAGAGGTCCTGGAGAGCGATTATCCGGGCGAGCGGACGAGATTCCGCCGGCCCTACGGGGTCAAGATCGCCTTCTTCGCCGGCGGCTCCGCCCGTCTCCGGACGCTCACCTATTTCTCGGCCGATTTCGTCGACAGCGTTTTCCGGCCCGAGACGGCCTTCCACCGCTACCTCGAAGCCCTGCCCTTCGAGGCGGCCTTCGTCAAGTCGGCGTCCTATCTCATGCACTTCAAGGAATTCGCCCAAATCCGCGGCCTCCTTCTCCGGAAAAGCCGCTTCATCCTCCAGGACGACACGGGCATCCCGTACCGGTACTTCACGGAAAAGGATTGGGACATTCGGCTCTACGGCGAATACATCAAGCCGGTCGGCGATTTCTCGGGCGTCGAGCAGACCGACCTCAAGACGGCCTATGCGGACCCGGCCCGGGTCCGGCCGCTTCCTTTCCACCTCGGCTACCACTGGGGAACGAGCAAGGACGCGATCCTGTTCCTCCGGAGGAAAATGAATGAGCGCCCCTGAACCGCCGGTGACGCCGACGGGCCTCCGTTTCAGCCTGACGACGGCCACGGCCTTGGTCATCGCCAACATGATCGGGACCGGAGTCTTCACCAGCCTCGGCTTCCAGGTCGTCGGCGTGTCCTCGGGCTTCGCCCTGATTCTCCTCTGGATCCTGGGGGGGATGATCGCCCTCTTCGGGGCCTTGACCTACTCCGAGGCGGGTGTCATGTTCCCCCGCAGCGGGGGCGAGTACCACTATTTGAGTTCGATGTTCCACCCGGCCCTCGGGTTCCTGGCCGGCTGGATTTCGTTCCTCGTCGGGTTCGCGGCCCCGGTCGCGGCCTCGGCGATGGCCCTGGGACGATATCTGGCCAGCGCCCTCTCCCTCCCCGAGAGGCTGGGAGGGCTGCCCTTCCTTCCGACGTCTTCCGGAATCGCCATCGCCGTTATCGCCGCCCTGACCGCGATCCACTCCCTCGACAAGGCCGTGGGAGCGAAATTCCAGAACATCATCACGATCTTCAAGGTCCTCTTCATCTTCGTTCTGGTCGGCCTCGGGCTGGCCCTGGGGCGTTCGGCCGGACTGAATTTCTCCCCCGGGGCCGGAGCCCTCCGGGACATCCTCAGCCCGGCCTTCGCCGTCTCGATGTTCTTCGTCACCTTCTCCTACTCCGGCTGGAACGCGGCGGCCTACGTCGCCGGGGAGATCGACCGTCCTTCGCGCAACCTCCCCCGGAGCCTCATCACGGGGACGCTGTTCGTCATCGCCGCCTATGTCCTCCTGAATTTCGTCTTTCTCTACGCGGTCCCCCTTCCCGAGCTTTCGGGGAAGATCGAGATCGGCTACGTCTTCGCCGGAAAGGTCTTCGGAGACGCGGGCGGGCGGATCATGGGCGGGCTCATCGCTTTCCTTCTCCTCTCGAGCGTCAGCGCCATGGTCATCGCCGGGCCCCGGATCTCCCGGGTCATCGGCGAGGACTATCGCCTTTTCCGCTGGCTGGGCCGGACGTCGAAAAAGGACATCCCCGTCGCAGCCGTCGTGATCCAGGGCGTCCTGTCCGTCGTCTACATCCTGACCTCGACCTTCGACCAGGTCATCGTCTTCATCGGCTTCACCCTGAACCTCTTCACCTTCCTGACCGTCCTCGGGGTGATGATCATGCGGCGGAAGCGGCCCGACCTGCCGCGGCCGTACAAGACGCTTGGCTATCCGGTCGTCCCGGCGCTCTTCCTTCTCATCCACGTCTACATCCTCGTCTACGGGCTTCTCTATCGGCCGAAAGAGTCACTGGCGGGGATCGGGATCACCCTGGCGGGCCTGGCCGTCTACGCCCTGAATAAAAGGGGAAAATAAAATACGGGGACACATCACTTATTTGTCCGTTTTCGAACAAATAAGTGATGTGTCCCCGTTTTGTTAGGGAAATCGTCGGACGTCGAAGCGCACGGACGGGGACATGACCCGAATCTCCGGATTCGGGATCGTGTCCCCCGTCTTTCTTAGGCGAAAAATTCGGCCGGCGCGGCCTGAAGCCGGGCGATGTCGGACGCCCGGTCGCGGACGTCGAAGCCCATCGCGCACCGGACCGTGCACTCCCCGCAGCCGGCGCAGGGATTCTCGCCGACCTTGAGCGAGGCCAGGAGGTCGTAGGCGGCGCCCAGATTCCGGTAGCCGTAGGCGTACATGTAGCTCCGCATGAGGTCGGGGAGGGGCAGGGCGCGCGGGCACTGGGGCACGCACGTCCGGCAGCCCTGGCAGTAGAGCCCGGCGTAATCCTTCGCCTCGCCGAGCCTGAGGTCGGTCCGCTCTTCCGGCGTGAGGGTGATGTCGGCCCCGACGACGAGGTTCTGATCGAGCTGGTCGAAGGCGGTCATCCCGGGGATGGCCGTCGCGATGTTCGGGTTGTTGAGGGCCCACTTCAGGGCGGCCTTGGTGTTGATCGGCTGCTGGCGCTCCCGGTCCCAGTAGCCGCCGGCCAGGGTTTTCATGGCCACGAAGCCGATCCCGGCCTTGACCCCATCGGCCATCGCGGCGTCGAGCTCGGCGAGGTTGGTCTTCCGGAAGTTGTAGCCGACGAGGACGACGTCGTGGACCTTGGCCTCGAGGACGGCCCGGATGACGCCGTGTTCGTTGGAATGGGTCGAGACGCCGATGAACCGGGCCTTCCCGCTCTTTTTCGCCTGTTCGAGGGCCTTGAGGAGGGGTTCGTAGAGGACGGACTCCCGGGTTTGGACGTTGTGGAGGTAGAGGATGTCGACATGGTCGAGGCCCAGGCGCTCGAGGCTGAGGTTGACCTTGTCGAGGAAGGGCTCGGCCTTCGTCTCGGGGGAGAAATTGCCCTGGCGGTCGCGCGGCTCGCCCTGGACCTTGGTCGCGATGAAGTACGAATCCCGGGGACGGCCCTGGAGGACCTTGCCGATGACGCCTTCGTTCGTCCCACGCTGGTAGCCGTGGGCCGTGTCGAGATGGAAGATCCCCCGGTCGAGGGCCGCCCGGATGAGGTTATCGTTGTTCGAGTTCATGACCCCCATCGAGACGATGGGCAGGGTGACGCCCGTCTTGCCGAGAGGCCGGCTCAGGAGCTTGCCGGGCGCCGCTTGGACCGGGCGGGCCGCGAGGGGGGAGGGGACGCCGGCCAGGGCCCCGGCGCCGGCGACGCCGGCCAGGCCCGTTTTGAGGAAGGCTCTCCGGTCGAGAGCGGTGCGGGACAGAGACATCGGGTACCTCCTTATTGTCTATTAAAAAGATAAGAACGATAGCATATTGGGGTCGGCCTGTCAAAATATGTATAATGTCGCCCCATGGACGATCAACCTGCCCCTTTGCCCTCCGCCCTCCGGAGATGGATCATTGCCGCCCGGCCGTGGGCCCTGCCGGCCTCGACCATGCCCGTTCTCTTCGGAACCTCGCTGGCCGTCGTTGCCGGCGGGGCGCGGCTCGACCCGCTCCGTTTCCTCCTGGCCCTCTCGGCGATGATGATCCTCCATTCGGCGGCCAACATGCTGAGCGACGTCCACGACTTCCGCCGGGGCCTCGACCGCGACGTCACGCCCGTCAGCGGGGCCATCGTCCGCGGTTGGCTCTCGGCCGTGGCCGTCGAGCGCGGGGCTTACCTCCTTTTCGGCTTGGGGGTGGTTTTGGGGCTTCTCCTGGCCTTGCTGACCGGCGTCGTCCTTCTCGTCATCGGCGGGGTCGGCATCCTCATCGGCTTTTTCTATTCGGTCCTGAAGTACCATGCCTGGGGTGACTTCGCCGTCTTCATGGACTTCGGCATTCTCGGCGGCCTCGGAGCCTGGACGGTCCAGACCCGAGCCTTCGACTGGAGGCCGGTCGTTTGGACCGTGCCCATGGCCATGCTCGTCATCGGCATCCTCCACGCCAACAATTGGCGCGATACGATCTCGGACACCGAGCGGCGGGTCCGGACGGTCGCCTCCCTTCTCGGAGACCGGGGCTCGCTCGTCTATTACGGCCTCCTCGTCTTCGGGTCGATGGCCCTCGCTCTTCTTTTCGTCGCCGGTCCGCGTCTCTCCGCCGGCTCGAACCTCCCAGCTCTGCCGTGGACCTCGGCCGTCGTCCTCCTCGGGCTGCCGAAGGCCCTCGGCCTCTGGGGGCGGGCGATGCGCCGGCGGGCCCCCCGCCGGCCCCTCGATTTCATCATCCTCGACGGGGCGACGGCCCAGTACAACCTCGTCTTCGGGCTTCTCTACACCGCCGGCCTCTGGCTCGATTTCCTCATCCGCCTGATACGCCGATAGGGGGAGATGAGATCGTGATCCCCTTGGCGGCGCTGGCCGTCTTGCTTTTCGTTCCGCTCTTCATCTTTCGGCGCTTGGGGCCGCTCGATTTCTGGTGGTGGATGAGCGCCGCGATCACGTTGCTCGTCGGCCTCGGGGCGGCGCTCGACGCCGGCTATTTCCGGGGGATGGCCTCGGACATCAGGACCCGGCCGGGACGCAAGATCCTCCTGGGAATCCTTTCGGCCGGCTTTCTTTACGGCCTGTTTTTCGCCGGCGACTGGGCGTCCCGGCTCATCTTTCCCTTCGCCGGCCGCGGCATCGGAGACGTCTACGCCTTCAAGGCCGGAGCGTCGCCGGTCCGCGTCGTGCTCCTGATGGCCCTCATCATCGGCCCCGGCGAAGAGCTTTTTTGGCGGGCTTTTCTCCAGCGCCGGGCCCAGGCCCGCTTCGGCCGTTTTCCGGGATTCCTCGCGGCGACCGCCCTTTACGCCTTGGTTCATCTCGGAAGCGGCAATCCGATGCTCGTCCTGGCCGCCTCCGTCTGCGGCCTCTTTTGGGGGGGCCTCTATCTTTGGAGCGGCTCGGTCCTCCTCGTCGCCGTCAGCCACACCTTGTGGGACCTGGCCGTCTTTGTCCTCTTCCCCTTCGGATGATCGGAGAACGTTTCTCTCTTTGGTTTCGAGAAACGTTCTCTCTTCTTCGATGATGAAAGCGCGCCCGGAGGGAGTCGAACCCCCAACCAGCGGATCCGAAGTCCGCCGCTCTATCCATTGAGCTACGGGCGCGCCGGTTCCTTCTTCTTGACCTGGTAGCGGATGACCGTCCAGTAGTCCGCCGGGCTGGAGGCTTGGGTCGGCCCCTTGAGATATTCCTCTTCGTGAGGGCCGGCGACGACGTATCCCTTCTCGGCGATGAACTTCATCAATTTCTCGATCGTCGGCGGCTCGTCTCCGTAAGCCCCGACGTGGAGGATTTCGGCGACTTCGCCGTACGTCCAGCCTTCGATCCTGACGCCGGAGGCGCCCGGCGGCGGAGCCGTCACGGACGGCGGGATGGGCATCGCGTATAGCCCGACCCACTTCTCCTTGGGGTCGGTCGCCGTGTTCAGCCAGCGGCCCCGGGGCGCGCCCGTCATCTTCGCCCCCGGCAGGCTGAAAAAGGCCTTGAAGAGGAGGCTGAAGGCCGGGCCGCTCGTGACGGCGGGGTCGCCCTTCGATTCGACGACGAGCATTTTCTGGTCGGGCAGGGCAACGATCCGCGGATTCTTCAGGGCCTCGTACTGACTGAAGTCTTGGGCCGCGGCGGTTGCGCCTCCGAGGACGAGCAGACCGAGTCCCAGGGCTGGCGTGATTCTTCTGTACATTGTTCCCTCCTGGACAGAGACAAGAATAGCACGGCGGCCGGCCTCTTTTCAATTTGACAGGTCCTCCTCCGCCCCTTATAGTATCGCCTGCCCTCTTGCCAAGGGGGTTCATCCTTAATCCGAGGTCGTGATATGAAACGTTGGTCGTTCGCTATAGCCCTTTTCACCGTCCTGGCGGCCTCTGCCTACCCCCGGATTTCCGCCGCCAGCCGGGCCGGGGACGATATCGTCACCGTCAAGGTCATCCCTTCGTCCGAGATGTTCCGGCCTGGGAAGTCCTATCCCTTGACCCTCGAGCTGACGATCCGGGCCCCCTTCCACATCAATAGCGATCAGCCGACGGAGGACTACCTCATCGGGACGACGGTCGACTTCAAGCCGCCGGCCGGGATTTCCTTCGGCAAGGTCAAATTTCCCCCGGCCGAGATGCGGAAGCTGGCCCTGGCCGAGAATCCCCTGTCGATTTATGAAGGGCAGGTCCTGATCACGGCCGAAATCGCCCTCGCCCCGGATTTCAAGGCGACGACGCTCCTCATCGAGGGCACGATCGGCTACCAGGCCTGCGACGACTTGTCGTGCCTCCCCCCCGCGGACGTGTCCTTCCGGAAAGAGGTCGGGGTCGAGCAGCCGGCGGCCGTCCGTCCAGAGCCCGAGGCCAAGCCGGAGCCCCCGCCCGCCGCTCCCGTCTCCGAACCCCCGGCGGAAATCCAAAACCCGCCGGCCGCCTCGACCGGCGCCGCTCCTGTCGTCGCTCCCGCGGAAACGGCTTCGACTTACGAGGGCAAGGGCCTGCCCTTGATTTTCGTCCTCGTTTTCCTCGGCGGGCTGGCCCTGAACCTGACCCCTTGCGTCTATCCGATCATCCCCATCACGATCAGCTACTTCGGCGGCCAGTCCGGCGGGAAGAAGGGGGGGGTCGTCCTTCACGCCGTCCTTTATGTCGTCGGCATGGCCGTCACCTATTCCCTCCTGGGCGTCATCGCCGCCTTCACCGGCGGCCTCTTCGGGGCGGCCCTCCAGATCCCGGCCGTCCTCGTCTTCATCGCCGCGGTCATGCTCCTCCTCTCCCTCAGCATGTTCGACGTCTACGAGCTCCGGATGCCGGCCTTCCTCAACAGGCTCGCCGGGGGGTCCCAGAAGGGCTATTTCGGGACGCTGGCCATGGGCCTGACCGTCGGCATCGTCGCCGCCCCGTGCATCGGCCCCTTCGTCCTCGGGCTTCTGACCTACGTCGGCAACCGGGGCAACGTCGTCCTCGGCTTCAGCCTGTTCTTCGTCCTGGCTCTCGGACTGGGCCTTCCCTTCCTCTTCCTCGGCATTTTCTCCGGCAGCCTCCAGAAGCTCCCCCGTTCGGGGGCCTGGATGGTCTGGGTCCGGAAGATCTTCGGCTTCATCCTGATCGCCATGGCCCTCTATTTCGTCAAGACGCTCCTCCCCAACACCCTTGTCTACCATTTCGCCCTGGCCTTGACGATGCTCGTCGGCGGGATCTACATGGCCTGGATCGAACCGACGAAGTCGCCGGCCAAGGCCTTCCCCTTTATCCGGACGGCGGTCGGCATCCTCTTTCTCCTCGTCGCCCTCGTCGTCGCCGCGACCGGCGTCCAGGCCTATCTCGACGAGGCCGTGGCCGGGAAAATCGGGGCGGGAGAGGCGGTCGCGGCCGGCCGGATCGCCTGGCTGCCGTACAGCGAGGAGCGTTTGGCCGCGGCCTTGGCCGAGGGGAAGCCCGTCTTCATCGACAGCATGGCCGACTGGTGCATCCCCTGCAAGGAGCTCGACAAGCTGACCTTCTCCACACCCGAGGTCATCGCCGCCTCGCGGGAGTTTGTCTGCCTGAAGGCGGACCTGACCGACGGCAAGGACGAGGCGGTCAAGGCTTTTTACAAGAAATTCAACGTCCGGGGCGTCCCGACCCTCATCTTCCTCACGCCCGACGGGACCGAGGTCACGGAAGCCCGGACCACCGGCTTCGAAAAAAAAGACGTCTTCCTCCCCAAGATGCTCAGGGTTCTCGAACTCAGCCGGACGGGGAAATAGGCGCCGTCTCTCGCGGCCGGGAGCCTACGGGCTGGTTCGGGCCGAGCCGGGCTCGGACAGCCGGGCGATCTCCTTGGCGAGCTCCATGAAGTGCTGGACGACCTCGGGATCGAACTGCGCCCCGGAGCAGCGGATGATCTCCTTGACGGCGAAGTGGTGGGACTCCTCGCCCCGGTAGGGCCGGCGCGAGGTGATCGCGTCGTAGGTGTCGGCCACGGCCATGATCCGGGCCCCGAGGGGAATCTCCAGCCCCTTGAGCTTGTCGGGATAGCCCGTCCCGTCGTAGCGCTCGTGGTGGTGGCGGACGATTTTCGTGATTTGGGCGAGTTCGATGATGGGCCTGAGGATGCTTTCCCCGTGGACGGGGTGCTCCCGGATCTGGGTCATTTCCTCGGGGGTCAGCGTCCCGGGCTTGTTGAGAATGTGCTCGGGGACGCCGATCTTGCCGATGTCGTGGAGCAGCCCGGCCAGCTCGAGGTCGGCGAGGTCGCGCTCGCCGAAGCCCATTTCCCGCGCGATCTTGAGGGAGATCTCCGTGACCCGGGCCGAGTGGTGCCGGGTGTAGATGTCCTTGGCTTCCAGGGCCGAGACGAGGGACTTAACCATGGAGATGAAGAGGGCCCTCTGCCGGTCGATGAGGTCCGAGGTCCGCATCTTGAGGTTCCGGTTGGCCAGGGCCAGCTCGGCTTCGACCTGGCGCATCCGGAGGAGGGACCGGATCCGGGCCTTGAGCTCGACGGCGTTGAAGGGCTTGGCGATGTAGTCGTCCGCGCCGGATTCGATCCCCTCGGCCAGCATCTCGGCCCCCGATCGGGCCGTGACGAGGATGACCGGGGTGTGCTTGAGGGACTCGTCGGCCTTGATTTCCCGGCAGAGGGCGTAGCCGTCCATCTCCGGCATCATGACGTCGCTCAGGACGAGGTCGGGGCCTTGCTCGCGGAGGATCCGAATCCCCTCCTTGCCGGAGAGGGAGAAATCGAGGTCGAAGGCGTCCTGGAGGAGAAGCTTCATGAGCTTCAGGATCTCGGGATTGTCGTCGACGACGAGGATCGAATAGTCGTGCTTCCGCTCGGAGAGGCTCGGACCGGCCGTGAACTCGACCTTCTCGAGGTCCGAGAGCTGGAGGTCCCGGGTGTTGGAGACGATGTCCTGGACCGTCACGCCCTCCTGGTCCGACTCGCGGCGCTTCAAGGGGACGGGGATGTCGACGCTCCTGCGGTCGAGGACGTCCTCGGGGAAGTGGGCGTCTCCTTTCCGGATCTCGACGACGAACCGCGCCCCCCGGCCGAGCTCGCTCTCGGCCCGGATCGTCCCCCCGTGGAGGGTGACGATCTCCTTGGCCAGGGCGAGGCCGATTCCCGTGCCTTCGTGCGTCCGCGAGGACGAGCCGTCGACTTGGCGGAAGCGGTCGAAGACGGCTTCGAGCATTTTTTCCGGAATCCCGATCCCCGTGTCTTCGACGGTCAGGACGACGACCGTCTCCCGCTCCTCGGTATAGACCGTGATCCGGCCCTTTTCCGGCGTGAACTTCAGGGCGTTGGAGAGGATGTTGAGGACGATCTTCTCGAACTGGTCGGGGTCGATCGTGACCTCGACGTCCGAGGGGGGATGCTGGAAGAACAGCCGGAGGCGCTTCCGGTCGGCCAGAGGCTTGACCGTCGTCAGGATGTTCCCGACGTAGTCGTTGATTTTCACCGGCCGGACCTTGAGCCGCATCTTGCCTTCCTCGAGCTTGGCCAGGTCGAGGAGGTTGTTGATGAGCTTGAGGAGGCGGAGCCCGTTCCGCTGCATCGTTTCCAGGGCGTCGCGCTGGGAGGAGGTCAACGACCCGGACCGGCCCTCGAGGAGCGAGGAGATCGGCGTCAGAATGAGGGTCAGGGGAGTCCGCAGCTCGTGGCTGACATTGGAAAAGAACTGGGTCTTGATCTTGTCGATGGACTTGAGCTGCTCGTTGGAGTTCCGGAGCTGGTCGGTCAGGTGCTCGAGGGTGATCCGGCCCTCGAGCTCGCGGCGCCGGCTCTGGTCCATGACGAAGGAGGAGAACAGGCCCATGATGACCATGGCCGTGACGAAGAAGAAATTGTTGAGGAAGAGCGGCCAATCCAGTTTCTCGAAGCCGAGGAAGACCAGTCCGGGGACGACGTAGCTCGCCCAGGAAAAGACGAAGTGCGGGATCGTGTCCCGGAAGCGGAAGGGCAGGAGGAGCGGCATCCCGACGATGACCAGGGTCAAGCCCTGGTAGTAGCTGGCCTTGAAGCCGCCCATGATCTGGACCATGATGGCGATGCCGAGGGTGGCCGTCATGGACTGGGCGATGCCGAGAAGGATGACTCCCCGGGAGGAGCGGACGGCCGGCAGGAGGACGAGGTAGGCGGCGCTGACGGCCACGACGACGAGGCGGATGACGACGAAGGTCGTGAAGTGCTCGGGGGTGTAGATCTTGTCCAGGATGAGAAAGAACGGATAGAGGCCGATGACCGTCAGGATCGCCAACCGGACGCGCTTCCGGAGTTCGTAATCCCGGTAGTAGCGCTCCCAGTCGACCCGCGGCTCAGCCATGGTTCTCCCGGGGGCGGGCGACGGCGACGTAGCCTTGGGGCGGCGCGCCGAAGGTGGGGATGAGGCCGAGGCAGTCCCAGCCCGCCTCTTCGAGAATATCCTTGAGCTTGTCGGGGTCGAAAAAGTCGAAGGTCCCCGCCTCGGCGAGTTCGACGAGGGCCTGGGCGTCGTTGAGGAAGGAGCGCATGGACTTGAGGAGAAGCCGCTTCGACCACTGGGGCGGGAGGTCCTCCTCGGCCGTTCTCTCGACCTTGTCCACCAGCCGGGTGAAAATTCCCGAGGCGTCGGTGTCGGGAATCATGCTCGACAGAACGAGGCGGCCGCCCGGGCGAAGGACCCGGCGGAGCTCGATGAGGGTCTCGACGGGGTCGAAGATGTAGGAGAGGACGATGCTCATGAGGATCTTGTCGACCGAGCGCGAAGCGAGGGGAAGATGGAGATTGTCGCGGCGGCCGCCGGGGATGCGGATCGTTTCGTAGACGGGCGGCCGGTCCGTCAGGCCGCGGAGGTAGCGGCCGGCGGCGTTGATGTCGCGGACGATCGCGGCTTCGGCCGGGCCGAGCCGGGATTTGAGCCAGGCTTCGCGCTCGGCCGTCAGGGACTCGCCGCGGAGGAGGCGGTGGAGGCGCGGCGAGTAGGCGGCCTGGATTTTTTCCGCGCTTTCGAGGGCCAGGTTCTCGACCCGGTCGGCCAATTCCCGGAAGGAAGCGAGCTCTCCGGTCAGAAAGCGCCGGAGGGGCGCGTAGCGGTTCATCTCGACGTCGCAGACGACGGCGTTGACGAAGCCGCCCTCCCCGCCGTCGGCGAGGAAGGGGGAGAACTTTTCGACGGCCTTTCCCAGGGCTTCGGGGATGAGGTCGGCGATCGTGATCCGCTTCGGCAGGGGATGCCCGCCGCGGATGAGACATTCGACGAAGTTGCCCGTCCCGCCGCCGAGGTCGAGGACGGACTCGCCGGGCCGCGGGTCCAGGGCCTCGAGCTGGTCCCGCATGAGCTGCTGGTATTCGTCGGTCAGGGTAAAGACGTCGAAGCCGATGCACTGCTCCTCCCCGGTGAGATAGCGCTTCCAATAGGCTTTCCGGTCGGGCAGGTTCCGGGCGGGAAGGCGGTCCTTCTCGGACCGGCGGACGTGGTCGAGGAGGTCTTTGGGAGGGACGATGGGCCGGATGGATTCCTTGTGGAGGAAGCGAAAAACCAGGGCGGCGATCGTCCCGAACATCCGGAGGGCGTCCTCGGAGCTGCGGGCGTTGTGGCCGAGGGGGATGGTCATGACCTCCCGCGGGGCCCCGGCGGCGACGCCCATGATGTCCCGGACGAAGTCGGGATTGACCCAGTGGTCGTGTTCGCCGAGGATCCAGGTCACGGGGAGGGCGATCCGGCTCATGTCCTCGCGGGCGTGGTCGAGCGAGGCCAGGCGGTGGCGGAGGCCGTCGGCGGCGAAGCGGTCGATGTCGACGAGGTTGCCGAGGATCGGGACGACGCCGACGTTGATCCCCAGCTGGTATTGCTCGAGAAGGTCGAGGCCGCAGTTGATCCGGGTCATGAGCTGCCGGATTTCGGGGGTTCCCATGCAGGGAATCCAGTAGGCGACTCTCTTCCGGATGTCGGGATCGCGGAGGGCGAGGCGGGCTTCGAGGGCGGCCAGGGAGAAGGACACGAGGATGACCCGGTCCGCCGGAAACATCGGGTTGTGGCCGATCCAATCGAGGGCCGCGGCGATGTCTTCGGCGCCTTGGCTGTAGGTCGCGTGGAGCATTTCGTACGGCGGCTCGGCGGCTTCGGGGTCCTTGTGGCTCTCCCCCTTGCGGCGGATGCCGTCGATCCGGAGGACGGCCAGGGGCTTGTCGAAGAGGTAGAAGTTGGCGGCCAGCGACAGGGCCAGGCTGGACAGCGTCTCTTTCGTCTTGCCGAAGGCCGGCGGGATGAGGACCACCGGGACGGGGCGGCTGTCCAGGGGAAGCGAGGTGTTCAGGAGGCCGACGATCATCTCCCCTTTCCGGTTGGAGAAGCGGACGACCTCGGGCGGGCCCGTGAACCGGGCCTCGAAGTCGTTCGACCGGCGGTTCGGGCGGGGGACTCCGGCCGGCGCCGCGTCGCCGGGGAGGACGTCGAGGGGAGGGGCCTTGATGGCCTCGATATTCATCCGGCCGATCCCGAATTGGATCCCCAGCTTTACCGTCGCGTCGTCGTCGCCCGAACCCTTGGCGGCGTAGCGGATCTCGCCCCGGCTTTCATGGACGACGCGGGGGCCGTCGAGGACGCGGATGGATTCGAGGGGGGTCCCTTTGAGAAAGACATGGGCGGAATCCCGCAGGACGACGCTGGCCCCGTTCTCCGAGAGGTCCGCCACCGGCCCCCGGACCTTCGTGTTGTAGGGGGCGGGAAGGGTGATTTCCAGGCAGTAGCTTTGGCCGGGCGTCTGGCGGGGGACGGACCGCTTTTCGGAGTAGAAGATGACCCGGGGAGCGAAGCACTCCATCCGCCGGCCGTCCGGCTCGATCCGCCGGACCGTCGTCTCGAAATTGTAGGTCGCGTAGCCGAGGTGGAAGGAGAGGAAGATCGGGTCCGTGGTCTTGAACTTGAGGTCGAGCTCCTGGCCTTGAAAAACGCAGACCTTGTCGTCCGCGAGGTCTTCGAGCGAGAGGACGGCCCGGGCGCTTCCCTGGGCCAGGAGGGCCATCATGTCCGCCTTCGACCGCCTGGCCTCGCGAAGAAGCTCGGCGATCTTGGCCGGGGCCTGGAAGGGGATCATCTCCTCGGTCCGGAGGAACGGATATTTTTCCTTGAGCCCTTCGAGGTCGCTGAAAGCCACGGCCTCGGCGAGGACGTCGAAGATCTCCCGGCGGGCTTCCTCGTCCAGGACCCGAAAGGCGATGCCGAAGCCGCCCTCGTCGGGGTCGGCCCGGACGACGATGCCCTCAACCCGAAGGCGGACGAGGTCGGAGAGGTGGATGACGAACGGCCGGGATTCGCCGACGGCCAGGTCGAAGGCGTTCTTTAAGAACATCCCCGTCTCGCCGAGGTCGGCGAGGAAGGCCCGCCCGGAGCCGGTATCGACGGGGATATCCTTTTTCCCCGAAAGAGGGACGCGGAGAGAGGCCCGTTTTTCCCGGGCCCGGCGGGCCAGGAGCCGGCGGACCTCCTTCCAGAGGGCGGTTGGGGAAATGCCGTTCGTCAGGACGATATCGGCCGACGACAGGTGGGGGGAAGTCCGGAGCTCGGACTCGTCCCTCGGGTCGACGACGAGGACCTTGATGATTTCGTCGGGGCGGGCGAGGGTGTCGTGGAGGGCCTGGAGAAGGTCCTTGGGACGGGAGGACAGGGCGGCCGGATGATGGAGAATGATCGCGTCCAGGGTCCCGAGCTTATCCATCCAGTAGAAGGCTTCGGGCAGACCCCTGGCCGCGAAGAATTCCGCGCCGCCGTTGATGATCGACCGAAGGGTCTCGAGACGGGCGGCCTTGGCGTCCACGGCGAGGACTTTCCACTTCGCTTCCAGGCCGGGGGCCGCGGCCGGGGTCTTATCCATCGTTAGGATCTCTCACGCTGCTGACAACCGGTCAGCCGACGGATGCCTCCCTCGTCTCGAAAAAATCCTCAAGATATACGATTCCTTTTTATAAAATACACAAATTCTAGTGTCTTGTCCAGCCTAAAGGGCGGAAAAACGGCCTGGGGGAAGGCTTTTCCCTTGGTTAGGGCGGACTTCCACCTTTGTCTCATGCACCCCTTTAGTCGGAAAAACGAGGCCGGGCTTGAATTTTTTTACGGGCCCAGCTCCGGAAGGCAGAAGGAGATCTCGGTCGAGGACCCGCAGCCGCGGCATTCGACCCGGGCCTCGAGCCGCTCGCATTTTTTTCCGGCCGCGGCGGCGAGGGAGGCCCGCCACGTGCCTCCGCAGGACGGGCAGACCTCGGGAACGACGAGCCGGACCTCAAAGGGAGTCCCGGGACGGCGGGGATGGTCGAATCGCGAAATCACGACCTTGAAGGCCATGCCCTGGGTTTCCCGGATTTCTTCGAGGAAGGCCTTGAAAAAAGCCGTCGTGGCGTCCGCTTTCCGCCCGGCGAAGGCCCGGCCCGCGGTTGTCCGCATGTTGAGCGGAAGGCAGGCCGCGTAGGTCAATTCCTTGCTGAGGGATTCGGCCACGGCCCGCCGGAGCGTTTTTCCCCGGAGGGCGGACTTGATGAAGAATTGGGCGACGCCGACGAAGCCGAATTTCGACAGAAAGTCGGCGTCGTGGACGACGGCGGCCAGGGGATTCCGCGGGGCGGCGGGGTCGTAGAGAGCCGCCAGGGCTTCGACGGCGGCCTCCCGCTCCGCGGCCTTCACCCCGGGCCGGCGGAGGAGGACGGCGGCGAGCCGTGCGGCCTCGTCCTCCTCGGGCCGGTCGCCTTCGTGGTAGCGTCCTTCGGCGAACTTCCCGGCGTCGTGGAGGAGGGCGACGACGGCCGCGAGCTCGGCATCCGTCCTTTCGGCCCGGGCCAGGGTATAGGCCAGGGAGGCGACGTGGACGGAGTGTTCCCAGAGGAAGCTGCCGTCCGCCTCGGGAACGTTTCCGGCGAATTTCCGCTCGGAATCCTCGACGGCCTTCTGGATTTCGGCGACGAGGCCGGGAAACCGGCGCGAGACGCCGGCCATGAATCCCTTGGCCTCGCTTCCGGCTTTCTTCTTCACCTTTTCATTATACGCTTTCGGGTCGCTCGAGCTTCCACGAATTTTCTAACGTTCAAAAGGGCCCCGGAGGCTGCTCGATAGCCCCCGTAGCGGAGGGGGGGCCCCCTGGCTTTGCCGAGGGGGGGAACCGACGGGACTGGTTCCCCGGGGCCCTTCAAACGCAAAATAATTCGAGCGGCTGCCTATGAGCGATTCCCGCTTGTTCGCGGCGGCCCGAATTCTCTATGATAGACCTTCCATGAGAAAGATCCGCTGCGCCCGCCGTCCGTTGAGCCTCATCGTCCTGGCCGGCGGACGGAGCCGGAGGATGGGCCGGGACAAGGTCTTGCTCCCCGTCGCCGGCGGAACCCTCATCGAGCGGGTCATCGCCCCCCTCGCCGGGCGATTCGACGACATCGTCGTCAGCGTCTCCTCTTCGCCCCGGGCCCGTCTCCTCGAAAAGAGGCTGGGGCTTCTGGATATCCCCGGGCGATTCGTCGTGGCCCGGGACGAAGCCGCCGGCCAAGGGCCGCTCCGCGGCATCCTGACCGGTCTTCGGAACGCCGAAAACGAGGCTTGCTTCGTCCTGGCCGGAGATATGCCGGACGTGAAGCCGTCGGCCGTCCGCGCTCTCGTCCGCCGGGCCGCCGGGCGCGGTTGCGTCATCGCCGTCGGGCCCGAGGGGTTGAAGGAGCCGCTCTTCGGCGTCTATAAGAGGAGCGTCATTCCCGCCATCGAGGTCCTTTTGTCGGCCGGACGGAGGAGCGTCCTCGACCTCTACGTCCGCGTTCCGACGGCTTACGTGCGCCTCGCCCCGGGCCTGATGCCGACGAACATCAACACCCCGGCGGAATACCGGGCGTACTTGAATCGGGCCGCCGCCCGCCGGGGAGAGAAGGCCGGTTAAAGATTTTGGGGGATGGAATAGAAGAGCTGCCGGCCGAGGACCTCGGCGGCGAGGAGCAGGGCGAGGGAGATCCACGCGGCCGGTCCGGCCGCCCCCGGCCTTAAAATTGAAACCGTCCAGACGAGGATGGCCAAGGCGAAAAGGATCATCCTCGCGGCGAAGACCGAGGGAAGCCGCGGGTCGGACTTGAAGGCCGGCGAAGCCTCCTTCCGGGCGAGGAGTCCGAAGCGGGGGGCGAAGAGGAAGGCCGCGAGATAGGCGAACCCCATCGCCGCCAGGGCGACGAAGGGAAGGTCCGTCCTCAACCGCGGGTGGCCGGCCCGGACGACGACGGAGGCGAGGCTCGCCCCGAGGACGGCGGCCGATGAAAAGAACGAAACCGGCGTCGCCGCCGTGTTCCATTCCGGCACGGTCCGAAGCATGTAGAGGCGCGACATGGCGTAGACGAAAATCCCGCCGGCGGCCGTCGTCAAGCCGGCGAGGGCCGCCCGGACCGGCGCCTCGGCGCCGCGCCACTCCCCGACGGCCAGGAAAGCGGCGGCGGCGATGAAGAGGACGAGGGCGGCGATTTCGCGGCTCAGCCATGAGGATTTGAGGTTGACGACCGACCGGGGGGCCCGGCGTATCCGGCCGAGGTGGCCGAAGGAGAGGACGACCGCGGCCGCGGAGAGAAAAAGGACGCCGAGGGCGGCTCCCAGGCGCAGGGCCCGGAACTGGGGAAGAGAGGCCCGGGCGGCCGGGCTGTAGAGAGGGAGAAGATAGAAGAAGGCAAGTCCCGCCGCGGCCTGGCCCATGAGGGTGAACAGGACGAGGGGCCATTCCCGGGCGTTCAATTCAAACTTCCTCCCGGTTGGCGACGACGGAGGCCGGGGCCGTCGCCCGTCCCGCGTCGCGGTGCGGCTTGATGACCACCGCCGGTCGAGTCACGGAAGAAGACGGAAGGGGAGGGACGTCGGCCGTGACGCCGGGCGTCCGGCGCAGCGTTTCGATGGGACCGAAATCGAGGGCCCTCATCGGGCAGGCCCGGACGCAGACCGGGGCCAGGCCCTGTTCGAGTTCGTCGGCGCAGAAATCGCACTTCGTCATGACCCGGGCCGCGGGGTCGAACTGCGGCGCCCCGTAGGGACAGGCCCACTCGCAGTAGCGGCAACCCAGGCATTTGTCCTTGTCGATGAGGACGAGGCCGTCTTCTCTCTTGGAGATCGCGCCCGAAGGGCAGGCCTCGCGGCAAAGCGGCTCTTCGCAATGGTTGCAGGCCAGGGAGAGGTAGTAAGCCGCGATATCCGGGACCCAGGCTTCCCCCTCGCGGCGCCAGCCGCCGCCCGAGATCTCATAGACCCGGCGCCATAGGACTCCGTCCCCGAGGTCGTGCTTGTCCTTGCAGGCGGCCTGGCAGGCCTTGCAGCCCGAGCACGAGGCCGAAT
>Ga0208828_1000143_pt1 | contig 32664 bp, 24 predicted proteins | sample Kivu_160m_FD_185487 | JGI IMG/M metagenome (GOLD analysis project Ga0208828, IMG submission 185487) | Freshwater microbial communities from Lake Kivu, Western Province, Rwanda to study Microbial Dark Matter (Phase II) - Kivu_160m (SPAdes)... | ecosystem: Environmental > Aquatic > Freshwater >... | reverse complement strand
GCTTACATCCCCCCATGGCAACGGGTGTTATACTTCCCAGGCTGCCATGAAGCAGCTGAACCGGAAGAACGAATTGCTGGCCGATGCGGCAGAACGCTCGGCGGTGATGGCTGAATGGCTGGGTGTGGCTTATTACCCGAAACAGACCTTTAATGAAGCCTGGACCCGTTTCCTCTGGCACCAGTTCCATGACGACCTTACCGGTACCAGCATTCCGGAAGCCTATACTTTCTCCTGGAACGATGAGATCATCAGCCAGAACCAGTTTGCCGGCATTCTCCAGAATACCGCCGGGGGTGTGATCCGCGGAATGGATACCCGTTCTGAAGGAGTTCCGGTTGTGGTCTACAATCCCATCTCGATTGTGCGTGAAGATCTGGTGGAAGCCACTGTCGAATTACCGGGAACCTTTGACCAGGTAAAAGTTATTGATGCCTCGGGTAAAGAAGTGCCTTCTCAGGTAGTTAAAATGAACGGAAGGAAAGCAACAGTCCTGTTTGTAGCCTTATGTCCGCCTGTCAGCTATTCCGTTTTTGACATCACTCCTTCCGATAAAGCTTGTACTTTGGCCACCGGACTCAAATCGGGCAAAAACCGTTTGGAAAACAATCACTATAAGGTAACCATAGACCGAAACGGGGATGTCTCATCGGTTATTGATAAACTATCCAAAAAGGAGTTGCTGAAATCACCTATCAGGTTACAATTACTTGATGATCAATCGGTTTCCTGGCCAGCTTGGGAGATCATGTACGATGCGGTGACCCGGGAACCAAGGAGCTTTTTTTCTGGGCCCGCCATCACCCTGGCTGAAAACGGACCGGCCCGCGTAACCCTGAAAATCGTCCGGAAAGCAGAAGGTTCGGAAATAACCCAATATGTCAGCCTGTCTGCCGGTGCAGCCGGCGACCGGCTGGAATTCCGCAACGAGCTCAACTGGAATACACAGGGAACATTATTAAAAGCAGCTTTCCCACTGACGGTTGCCAGCCCGAAAGCTACTTACGACCTCGGGATTGGAACGATCATGCGTGAAAACAACCAGCCCAAGCTTTACGAAGTTCCGGCGCAGCAGTGGGCCGACATCACCGACGCCGATCAATCCTATGGCGTGTCGGTTTTGAGTGATTACAAGACAGGTTGGGACAAGCCTGCGGATAACCTGCTCAGGTTGACTTTGGTACATACTCCGCGTCCCGGCCGGTCATACATTGACCAGGCCACAATGGACATCGGATTCCATACTTTCAGTTATGCCATTGCCGGTCATTCGGGTGACTGGCGCGAGGGGGGCACCCAATGGCAGGCAACCCGTTTCAACCAGCCGCTGGTGTGTTTTACAGCTGCTGAGCATGAAGGGGGGCTTGGTAAAAGCTTCAGCCTGGCCAGAGTCAGCTCCAACCAGGTGGCAGTTAAAGCCCTTAAAAAGGCGCAGGTCGGCGAAGAAGTCATCATCCGGGTCCAGGAACTGTTTGGCCGGGATGCCAAACAGGTGAAGATGACTTTCCCGGTGCCTGTTCTTGCAGCACGAGAGGTCACCGGCGCTGAAGAGCCCATCGGTCCGGCAATGGTCGAGAGTGGCGCCTTGGTTTTTGACCTGGCCATGTACCAGCCGAAAACTTTTGCAGTGAAGCTGGATAAGCCTGCCCAGGTCCTCGGGATCAAGAGCTCGCATTGGATCAGCCTGAATTATGATACCGACGGTGTCAGTCCGGATAGGAACAGGATCGACGGGAATTTTGACAACGAGGGAAATTCTTATCCGGCCGAGCTCTGGCAATCGGAAATCATTTCCAATGACGTAGTCTTTAAAATGGGATCGTCAGCCGACGGCCAAAAGAACTTTCTCTCCTGCCGGGGGCAGTCGCTCAACCTTCCCGTGTATAAATTCAACACGATATATATCCTGGCAGCCGCAGCCGATCAGGACCAGAAGTCGGTATTCAGGATCGACGGCAAGCCCGTCACGGTTGAAATACCTTATTATTCAGGCAGGATTGGGCAATGGGACAACCGGATAGCGGCCAACGGCTACAGGCAGGAGGTGAGGATTAACGGCAAAGCCTACCCCCGTCCGGTGGAAACAATCCCGGCTTACATAAAGGATTGCAGGGTGTCTTATGTAGCCACTCACCGGCATCTGGGTGCTACGGATAAAAATGAGGCTTATATCTTCGGATACCTGTTCAGTATTGCCATCGATGTTCCGGATGGCGCCAAAGTCTTGCAACTACCTGATCTTCCGGGAGTTAAAATTGCCGCCATCAGCTTGTCCGATGATCCGAACCGGGTTACGCAACCGGCAGCTCCTGTTACTGTTCAATATCCGCGTGATCCTTTGAAGATCAGCCAGATGGCTGCCAAAGCCAAGGAGCCTGTGAGTATGGAGGGAGTTACCCCTCTGCCGGCTTTGGCCCAGGATCCCGGCAACCTGAAACCCGGCATCGGCTACAAATATTACGAGGGGCGCTGGAGGAGGCTGCCCGACTGGTCGAGGCTGACTGCCGTAAAGGAAGGCTTCATGGCATCACCCGATCTTCCGGCAGGGCACATCAAGGAGAATTTCGGTGTGGTCTTTGACGGGTTTGTCCGGATACCGGCAACCGGCAACTATATCTTCTACCTTACCTCGGATGACGGAAGCTCCCTGATGATCGATGACCTGCTGATCACCGACAATGACGGTTCCCACGGTCAGGAGGAGGAAGCCGGGTATGTTGCGCTGAAGGCGGGATTACACAAGGTCCGCTTGCAATATTTCAATGGTGCCGTCGATTATGCTTTTTCCGTCGCCGTTGAAGGACCGGGCATGAAAAAGCAACCGGTACCGGAGGCCTGGTGGTGCATGTCGAAATAGTATTGTCCGGAAGGCGTCTTGGATTGGGCTAAAAAAAAGGCCTTTCTTTGAGAGAAAAGGCCCTTTCGATGTTTGGGAGGATAATATGGAAGAAAGTGAAGTGACTTAAAGAAAGGTTGACCTGTCTGAGAGCTGCCTATGACGTAGGAAAAGGGTGATTGTTTTCGAACGGTGTCCCCCAACCGTTAGTTCATTTCACGTTTAGGTCAGCCAAACCTACTTTCCCAATGCTTTTCAAACAACTCCCGACAGGTCAACCGATTACCCTTGTCTTTCCGATAATAAAGATAGTTAAGAAATGTTAATTGTCAATATGTCAATAGGTTACATTGTCGATGTAATTGGTAATATGGGGCGATGGGACTCTAACTGTGTTGATCGTTTTGATAAATGATTGTTTGTTTTGTCTGATCGGCGGAAATACCCGAATTGACACCTACCATTATTCACCCGGCAAGACCTTTATTCATTCTTTCTGAACCGTTTCACTATTTAATTGTAGTTTTGTAAATTAAATTGTTGGGATGTCAATTATGGAAAAATCAGGACAGACGGTCAGGGATTTGATTTGGCGAAGTTTTCAGAACTATCCTGATCATCCGGCTATAGGATTCGTCGATGGCGAAATGCTTACTTACTCTGAAGTCAAGAGGCAAACCGAGCAATTGGGATTCTATCTGACCCAGTTGGGCATGGTTAAGGGAGACAAGGTGGCCATCCTGGGATCCAATTCCCCCAATTGGGTTATCGCCTATTTTACTGCACTTTCCCTGGGCCTCGTGGCTGTTCCCCTGCTCCCCGATTTTCATGCTTCGGAAATGGAGCATATCGTAAAACACGCCGGTGTCAGGATACTTCTGGTGAGTCAAAAACAAGCCCTGAGACTTGAATCCGGTTTTTTAAGGACGATTCCGGAGATTATGCGACTGGAGGATTTTGCCCTTTTGACCGATAGGGATAATACCCAGTCGGATGCCAGCTGGGAGGATTTTGAACCGGCAGGTTCCCTCGATCCCTTTACTGTCGAACTGGGTCCGGACGACCTGGCCAGCCTGATATACACGTCAGGAACCACCGGATTCAGCAAAGGAGTTATGCTCTCTAACAGGAACCTGGTGACCAATGTGTGGCAATGCTTCGAGGTGGAAAACTTGTCGGTGAACGATTCCATGATATCCATCCTTCCTTTGTCGCACACCTATGAGAATACGGTTGGACTTCTGTTGCCGTTCAGCAGTGGATCTGCCATTCATTATCTCGACAAACCACCGACAGCCAGTGTCCTGGTTCCGGCGATGAAAAAGGTACGACCCACCCACATGCTGAGCGTACCGCTGGTCATTGAGAAAATATTCAAATCCCAGATCAAGGGGAAAGTTGACAAGTCACCTGTCCTGAGCCTCCTCTATCAATGGCCTCCCTTCCGGAGGTTCTTTCACAGGTTGGCCGGCAAGAAACTTCACAAAACTTTCGGTGGCCGGCTGAGGTTCTTTGGGATTGGCGGATCCAAATTGGATGAATCCACCGACCGTTTCCTGAAGGAAGCCGGTTTCCCGTATGCCATCGGATACGGTCTGACTGAAACGGCGCCCCTGATTTGTGGAACCAATGCAAAAAATGTAAGGGTTCAGTCCGCTGGAAAACCGGTGATCCACTGTGAACTGAAGATAAATGAGGCTGATCCCGAAACCGGTATCGGCGAGATCTGGGCCAGGGGAGAGAATATAATGACAGGTTATTACAGGGAACCGGCGGTTACCAGCCAGGTTCTTTTACCGGGCGGGTGGTTCAGGACCGGAGATCTGGGGACCTTTGACAAGGACGGATACTTATATATCAAGGGTCGGTTAAAGAACGTGATCATCGGCGCTTCGGGCGAAAACATCTATCCGGAAGAAATTGAATCGGTGATCAACCGGTATAAGTTTGTACTTGAATCGGTGGTGGTTAAACAACAAGGCAAGTTGGTCGCCCTGGTGCACTTCAATTATGAAGACCTGGAGAAACAGTTTGAACACCTGAAGGAGGAAGCTAGAAACATGGTGGAAAAGAAAATCGAGGAAATGAAGATTGATCTTCAGAGTTTCGTCAACTCCAGGGTTAACCGCTTTTCACGCCTTCAGGCGGTCATCATACAGGATACGCCTTTCGAAAAAACCGCCACCAAAAAAATCAAGCGTTACCTGTATCAGAATTAACCGGCACACACAAATGTGAGCTGTCCTATGCCAGGTTATGACGCGACATGACCCGGTTTCAAATCACCAGTTTGAGTAATCCATCCTTCTGCTTCCTGTTCACTTCGTATTTGATCGGCTGACCGAAAGAAACACTGTTGAACAGTTCGCGGGTCACGCGGTAGGCGGGCTTTGTCATGGTTGATTCCTCGCTGAATCCTATCCGGTATTCTATATTCTGGTAAGTTTCCATCAGTTTCAACTGCTTCGGACGGGATACCAGTTCTTCCTCAGTGGGATTCAACGTTTCGCGGTAAGTCGAGTCGAGGATGAAATACCGGTCAGGAGTCTCCAGCAGGATCACCTGGAAGCTACCTTGCCTGAGTCCTGAAACCATCCGGTACTCCAGCGTTCCCGTTTCGATCCGAGGTTTCTTTTCCTGGAAATAGGTCCATAGGAAAATGCCAAGAACGGCAATTACCAAAGCATACCGGACGAGCGGATTGGGTTTTTTAGGAGTTTCCATGATACAAAGGATAAAGGTTGACGCTTATTAATCAGGATAAAAGAATAAAGATAGGTCTAACCGATCGAATTGAAAAATCCTTTCATGGCGGTAAGATAGTTTCTGAAAGCTTCACGGCCTTTATCGCTGATCCTGATAAGGGTCCTGGGACGCTTAAGGTGAAATGTCTTCTCAATATTGATATAGGCTGCTGATTCCAGCTTACTCAGGTGACTCGACAGGTTCCCTTGCGTAAGCCCGGTCTGGTTCATCAGGAAAACGAAATCCACACTTTCAACAGCGTTTAACAGCGATAAAATCACCACACGTGCAGGCTCATGAATGATCTTATCAGCATCGATGATGCTGCGGATATCGCTATTCTTTTTCGGGTTCATAATCTGACTTCAGGTTTTCTTTTGGAAATTTTTTCAGGAACCGGATCAGCCTGATTATCCCGAAGGCTGTCATGATCAGTCCGGGGAGACAAAGTGTAAAAACCTCGGCAGGCATACCGGCAATCGTTTCCAGGCCGGTCATGTGGGCTACAGGCCAGGCAACTCCAACACATATGCCAAAGAAAAACAAGCTGTATACACCGAGTAGCCACGCAATAAAGCTAAACAGGATAACTAAAAAACCGAATTCGATAACCGGATTGAAACTGACAGTCTCACCATAGATTCCGGGAACCTTAAAGATCTTTACCGCGAACAGCAGCAGGGTCAGGGTCAGGCTGATGACCAGGAAGATGGTTAGGATCTGTTTCCTTCCCCCGGAAACCGGTTTCATCCTGACATATCCTGTCCGGGGAGCGGTTACCAGTATCTTGCCCAGCACGAAGGGAATGAGAAGGATGATGATCCCATAGCGAAGATACCATGGTTCATCCCATTTGTACCATGAAAAAAGGGAGTTGATTCCGGCGATGACCAGCATGAGTCCGAAAAACATGTCAATCATGCCATCTCGTGATTGCAAGAAAATCAAGTTCTTTTCAATGCTTCTTGGATTAGTTTCGATTTGCATGGCAATTCAGAATTAAATGTATAACAATTAAGTTTGCAATACAAACATAAAACAAATACTTATAGTTGTACGCTTAAACCTGATTTTTTTTTGAGCAATTAGTTTTTTATTGCTTTAAGAGCGAAAAAGGTCAGCAGTCGGGATGGCTCTTTTTTCTGCCCGAAATCCCACTCTTTCCAGGCCTGGTACACCGATTCGGGAATATACCTGCCATCTGTGCCGGCTTTAGACCGGATGATGCCGGTCATCTCCTGAAATGACGGATGTTTACGGATTTCCGGTATCTGCCCTAACACATAGCATACATGAAGGATATCATACCAGATAAAGGGAAGCTTAAGTTTCCTGAAATCGGTTCCCATATAGAACATATACGGATGCTGAACCTGGCTGGTCTCCCAGAGATGCAACAGGTTTTCCGCTCCGGCCACAAGGCTTGGCGAGTCGAACTGTTTTCTGCAGGAATTGAGTAGTTTGACCATGAGGAAGGTGGAGTAGGGACATGGATCCTCTTTTCTTCCCGGACCCCTGAATTTTCCAAGTTCATATGAGCTGGCACAGGGCCAGCCATTTGGCCTCTTCAATTGATCCAGATGGGCAATAGCCGAAAGAACCTGCGGATGACCGGCGAATCCGAAGCGACAGAGGATCTCCAGCAATACCGGCGCATCGCATAGTGCCCAGGTCCATTGATCCTCGCCTGTTCCCCCAAAATGTTTCGGGATGTTCATCAGTACCTGAAAAGGTCCTTCCGGAGAGGCATGATCCAGGATTTTAGCGGAGACCGCTTCTATTTCGGGAATGCTCCGGTTCAGCCCCAGGTCGGCCAGAAAAGCGAGTTTATGGTAGATCAGCGAAGCATTTTTATGGCTGTTGACCACCTGCCCGGGCCATGTCAGGCTCTCTTGAAGTATGGCACGGATTTTCGGATGAGCAGCCAACTCATTCCAGTCAGATGTAACGTCAGGTTCGCCTTCCGGCAATACCATTAAACGTGTCCTGGTGAGATACCTCACCCAAGGTTCACCTTCCAATAACCATGTTAACAGATTATCCATATCTCAACTGTTGTCTTCCTTGAGCCTTGTGCCTTGTGCCTTGAGCCTCGTGCCCTTATGTCCCCTTTCTACTCCATGCTTTTCTTCCCGCTCAGCGGTTTTGCTTCTGTTTGATGAAGGTCAAAAACGATCACTTCGTTCTCTCCTTTCCGGAGCCAGGGAGCGGGGCAATACAACCTGTACTGCGGACCTATGTTCCAGTATCTGCCCAGGTTATGGCCGTTCACCCACACAAGTCCCTTTTCGTAATTGCTCATGTCAATAAAGGTATCGGCCACCTCTTCAAGGGTAAACGTTCCCTTAAAGAAAACACCAGGTTTTATTTTTGCCGTATCCAGCATCTCATATCCAACATCTGATATCCTTTCAAGACATTCTTCATCCATCGGCAGGTTGTACACATCCCAATTCATCAGCGTCATGCCGTTGAGGGTAACCCGGTCTGTGATCCCTTTTCGGTCGATCAGGTACTGGGCGAAATTGATCCGGCCCATCCCTTCGACCAGGATTTCAAGAACAGGATCTTTTATCTCGCTTGCGGGAATATCAATCGTTTTTTCGCCAAGCCGGCGATCGAGTTTTCCGATATACTCTCCATTCAGGAAAATGGTAGCGTAGTCGTGCAGGTCGGTAATGGTCAGTTTCCCCTTTTTATGGCCGATCAACCGGGTCTTGTACAGGATGAACCCGTAATCCTGCCCGAAAGCTTCAAAGGGTTTGGGCTGAACCGACCATTGCGATTCCGGAAGCTGATCCCAGACGCTTGTGCAGGGAAGCATCCGGAATTCCGGAATGTCCATGGATGGGATCGGATCAGGAATATCAACCATCCGTCCTGTGTATTTACCGATTAGGTTCCGGAGTGCCATATACTTGGGCGTGGCCGATCCCTGTTCATTGATCGGGGCATCGTAGTCGTAACTGGTCAGGTCGGGTTCATAGCCCTTCCCGCCGGAATTAGCGCCGGCAGTAAAACCGAAATTAGTGCCACCATGGATCACGTAAAAGTTGAATGACCGGTTGGTTTTCAGCAGGAAATCCACTTCGCGTAAGAGACCGGCAGTATCGGGCCGGGCCCATTGTTCCCCCCAGTGCGTAAGCCAGCCGGGGTAGGTTTCGCTGGAAAAGGCCGGAACATCCGGATTACGCCTGGCGGCCTCTTCAAAATCAGTCTCACCCGATCCTGAATCCAGCCCGATGGCGGCCCCGTTGATATTCCCTGCTTCAAGCATGTAAGGAGTGGGACCGTCGGCCGTATAAAACGGAACATCAATGCCGTTCCTCATCCACATTTGCCTGAGTTCCTCAAGATATTCCCTGTCATTCCCAAAACTTCCGTACTCATTCTCGATCTGCAGCATCAGGATAGGACCCCCGTTGGTAACCAGCAGGGGCTTGATCACCGCTGCCATTTCCCTGATGTAACTTTCAACGGCGATCATATAACGCGGATCCCTGCATCGGAGTTTGATATCGGGAATTCTCAGCAGGTAAGGCGGAATGCCGCCCAGTTCCCATTCGGCGCAGACATAGGGACCCGGGCGCCAAAGGACCCATAACCCTTCTTCCTGCGCAATCCGGGCAAAAGTGGCAATATCCCGGTTTCCCGTTTCAAAATCAAACTCACCTTCGGCCTTCTCGTGGTAATTCCAGAAAATATAGGCTGCTATCGTATTGCATCCCATAGCTTTAGCCATCAGGATCCGGTGGTGCCAGTATTCTCTCGGAATCCGTGCCGGATGCATTTCCCCTGAAATCATCCGGTAAGGCTTCCTGTCAAGGAGAAAATCTTTCTTGCCAAGCTCAAAAGTGTGCTTTGGCTGCTGGGCAAGAGCGGATGGATAAGCAAGGAAAACCCCACAGGCCATCAATAGCAGTAATCGGTTCATGGCTGGGACGTGGGTTCGTTATCCTTGATTTTTTTCCTGATAAAAGGCCGGGTGAAAATAAAGATGGCGAGACCAATGACTGCAATGACTGCCAGGAAATCGAAATCGATAAAAGCGACAACGATCAGGATCAACCCCAGGACCAGGTATATCATGGAGAATCTCGTATCCCGCTGACGGAGTTTGTAGGATTGGTAGAGGCATACGATTCCCAGTCCGAACAGCAGTATCTTGGTCAGCAACTGGTCGAGCCACCGGGGATAATCAACAAACCAACCAATAATGATCATTCCCAGAATGATCGCTCCGAGCACCCAAAGGACTGCGGAGAATTTCTTTAAAAGAGCTTTTGTGTCCATGCGTTAATTGTTTAGACCGGTTTATAGAGACAACTAACATACAAAAAAAAAGACGCCTGTCCGGCGTCTCTCTCTTCTATCTTTTTTCTTGATTCTTCATTCTTAAAACCGGATCCCTCCCTGGATTCCGGGCCACATTTTTATGTAGCTGATGCCGCTGGTGCTTTCATAGATTGACCAGGGATCAAAGAGCGACAGAAAACCGGGTTCCGGGTATGTAAACGGGACGATCAAAAGATTTAAACTGGGACCGGCAAACCAGCTCAAGTGCCTGAAGATCCTGCCTTCAAGGGTCAGGCGGCCCTGTTCCAACAGGTTTGGACGGGGGGCCCAGAGTTTGTCGCCTTCAACTAATTGCCAGGAAATCAGGTCAACGGAACCTTTAAAGTAATGCGTTACCGGGAACCGGGTTCCGATTCCGGCTCCAAAACCCCAGAAATCATCCGGATCCTCCCAGCGTTTTCCCAAAAAGAACTGGGTGTACAAACGGTCAACCCCCACGCGGTATCCAACCGACAGATTCCAGGTTTCGCTGGTGGCAACTTCAAAATCCTGATACCCGTCTTCTACAAGACTGAGAAAGCCGATGGGTACCCCGGATTCATAGTGATCCGCTATGTTGATAAAACCCACCTGGGTCCCCTTGACGTCACCGGCTATATTCATGAATCCTGAAACCTGGGCTCCCGTGACATCTTCCGCGATATTTATAAATCCTGCCGTTTGTGCTCCTTTAACCGTCTCTGCTATATTCATGAAACCCGCGGCCTGGCCTCCTGTCATGTTGGCTGAGACGTTCATGAATGAACTCAACTGGGCACCGGACGCTTCTGCAGCCAGGTTCATAAAACCCGCGATCTGTGCTCCGGCGACCGGGCCGGATATATTCATAAAACCGGATCCCTGCAATCCTCTGACCCGCCTGCTGATGGTCATGAAACCGGCAACGCTGGCGCCGTTCAGGCCATTATCCGTATTAATGAATCCGGAGGCGCTCAGCCCCAGTGTTGTTCCCCTGTTGAAATTGCCGAATCCGGCAAACTGAACACCCTCAACAAAATCACGTTCAAAGTTTGCCAGGCCTCCGAGCTCCAGCCCCTTCAGCCCGGCGCTTTCTCCCCACAGAAGGTTAAGGGATATCCTGTTGACGCAATCCTGATAATCCGGTCCATTGCTTCCGAGGGGAGGAAGCAGGGTGATCTGGAATGGCCTTTTGATGTATTCTGATTCGTCCTGGGCGACTGCAGGGGCAATTGCCATGCCTGCCAGAACTATGATCGCCATTAGTTTGTTACCGGTTTTCATGTTGTCGGTTTTTATTGGTTTGCCAAATGATCAGGGGAAGAATCAATAATCATGCCTGATTTAATACTATTTTTCCGAAAAATAAAATCGGAGTCTATGAAAAGAGCAGTAGTTTGTATTTTATCGATGCTGGTAACCGTTTTCGCTTTTTCTCAGGACAAACCCGCTTTTCGCCTGTACACCGGGGATGGTGATGAAATCAGGTATGGGAGAATGATCCGGGAACTGGAAAAAGCCGATTTTGTCTTTTTCGGTGAGTCGCACAATAATCCTATCGCTCACTGGCTTGAGCTGGAAATCACCCGCGCAATGCATGAACATTGGGGATCCAGGCTGGTTTTGGGTGCGGAGATGTTCGAGGCTGATGACCAGGTCCTGATACAGGAATACTGGGATGGTTTTGTAAACGAGAAAAAGTTTGAGGAGGATTGCCGGCTTTGGAAGAACTATCCGACTGATTACAAGCCATTACTTAATTTGGCCAAAGAGAAAGGCTTGCCCTTTATTGCCACCAATGTTCCCAGGCGATATGCTTCCCTTGTGGCTTCCAGGGGACTGGAAGCTCTTGACTCCCTTTCGGATCAGGCTAAAACCTGGCTGCCACCCCTTCCGGTCGAATTTGATCCCGAAGTACCCTGCTATAAAAAGATGCTGGACATGGGCGCGATGGGCAGGCCAGGCGGAGCCATGGGACCTCACGCCGGGATGAACCTCCTCAAAGCCCAGGCCATCAAGGATGCCACAATGGCTCACTTCATCAATCTGAATTACCAGCCTGACAAGCAATTCATTCATTACAATGGCTCCTATCATTCCGATTATCATGAAGGGATCATCTGGTACCTGAAGAAACTCCGGCCGGATGCACTCATCCTGGTCATAACGACAGTGACTCAGGATGACATTGACACTCTTTCTGAAGAATCCAGGGGCAAAGGGGATTTTGTAGTGGTTGTGCCTTCAACGATGACGACAACCTATTGATATTCTGCCAGGTCGTAAGCTTCCTTAAGCCACCGGATCAGCTGGTCATCAATCTCTTCAGGGCTTTCGATCTTTACGGCATTAGACCAGCGCCTGGCTGAATGATGGAAGGAATTGTACACCGGAAAATCATCAATTGGCCGGTCACTCAGAAACACCACTGTCAGGTGGTCCTTTCCCACCATGACCGACAGGAACGTGGACAGCCGCCGTATCGTGATATTCCATTTGGCTCCATATATTTCCATTTCCCCAAACGTCCGGATCCGGTTGATCAGCAGGTTATAAAGTTCCCTGGCCTTTGGGCTCTTTCCCATGAATTGGATCTCCGGGTCATACTGAACACAGGAATGGCTCTGCCGGTTCCTGGCAAACTTTCTTCCGCATTCGGGACAGATCCACATTTCTTAAAGTAAAAAGGCAAAAGGCAAAAGGCAAAAGTAAACTTAACTGGCAACCACTAATCTCCAACCACTGCGTCCACAAACGCCTGAATATTTTCTGTGCTGACTCCCGGGGGCATGCCGCCCCCGCAGGAAACCAGGATACGGTTGGTTTCAGTCCAATCCGATATCATCTGCCGGGTTGCCTCCGCAACCTGCTCAGGAATACCCGCTGCCAGGACATCACGCGGAGGCAGGTTGCCCATGAGAGTGACCCCCGGTCCGCAAAGATCTCTCAGCTCCTTCAACGGCACATCGACTCCCATATTAAACAGGTTGACCCCGATCCCGCTCAGTAACGGTGCCGATTCCCTGCAAGGGGCATCATTGTGCAGGAACCTGACGGATAAAGGCCTGTCATATAGTTCCTTAAAATAAGGCAGGCCAAATTCCGCAAATTGTTCACCGCTCATAAAGCCTATCAGGTCATCGAGCATGAAAATGCCGTCTATACTGTCGATTGTTTTCTTCTGCAAGTCGTGCCATTCGTGCAGGAAATCGGTGATCAGGCGGATCAGGCGATGGGCTTTTTCCGGTTCCATCAGGATCAGGGTCAGGAATTCGGTTGTCCCCATCAGATAGGAAGCAATGTTCAGCGGACCTCGGGAAACCGAGAACCGTATCTGATGTCCGGCCTTTTCAATTGCAGGCCTGTAACGGACCAACCTCCTCAGCATGAAAGGAAGAAGCCCGTCGCTTCCGGGATCAGGTTTGGTCAACCGGTCAATCTCATCCGGTGAAGCGATCACTTGATGGGCATGTGGGAACTCGTTCTCATGAAAAGTACAGCGTGCCCCAAAGGCGGATGGTTCGGTGCACATCCCGAATTCCGACCAGAATCCGGGCAGGAACCAAATGCCCGGAAAAGCTTCGGCAGCTTTCAGATGGCAATTGAACCACGTCTCCCCGCTGGTGAAATAATCAATCATTTTAACTCCTGCCCAATTTGGCAGCCAGGGGCAGTCAATGATAAATCCCACCGGCAGCGGACCGTGCCATTCTCCCTGAACAAGCTCGATTAAGCTAAACCATTGATTATTAGTCATAAATTCATGTATTCATAGCCACTAATCACTCGTCACTTAATTCAATTCACTTCTTCGTCCCTAATGGATACGCCAATCCCGCCGTCTTCATCTCGATCTTGACACCCTGCCGGGATCCTGATGTGTTGAAGACAGCCTGGAAATTAATTGTATGCCTGCCCTGTGACAGGGTAACGTCGTACTGCGTCAGCTGCCCGGTCTGGACTTTTTGCCAATTGGCGTCATAGAGGTAAATATAACTGCCGCCGGTATACTTGATATGATGATTGGCCGGGAGGTCGAGTGGAATTTCCACGGTGACCTTTCCGTCAAAATCAAAGCTAATCCCGGTGACGGAATTTTCAGGACCCAAGGAGAGGATGAACTGTACCGGTTGATCGGGATTGCGATTGTCGATTTCGATAGGCATGATCCCGGTCCCGGGTTTGTATTCCGTCCTCCAGATCGTGTAAGGATAGAGGTTCCAGTTGTTCGGGCCGTCCAATTCAAGATGGAATTCATTATGGATATCCTGCATCCGGGTTTTTACCTCGGCCGGAAAGGCCTGGGCCATTCTGGCCCGCTCCCATTCTCGGATGGCCAGCAGGATCTTGTCGCTCATTCCGTTCTGTTCAACTGCGGCCAATGAGGTCACGAGTGCATATCCGGCATCAAAACCAGCAGAACGGGCCAAAAGCCATTCAATATCCTCCAGGCTGGTTTCTGGCGTCATGCGGAACCAGCCCAGCATAGCAGGTATCAGGTTGCGCCTGAAATAAAGCTGGTTCAGCAAACGATACTGTGTCTGGCTTTCCCTGAATCCGGCATACCAGGGTTCACCCCAGTTCATACGGGTGAACAGGTGCCAGAAAAAGTGTCCCGGTGTGCTGGCATCGGTGATCACCTGCCCCTGAAGTCCAGGTTTCAGGTGGTCATACCATATCTGGGTATAGCGTTGCTGACCATATTGGCCCATACCTGTCGACCAGTTGCCTTCCAGCCCGTCGAAGGAGATCTGCCGGCAGCCGGTCTGGTTGAAGAAATCGGCCATCCTCAGGCTCATCTCCTCTGAAAGCTCATTATCCGTCAGGAAGGTCTGATAGGGATGGTCCATCAGTTTACTAATGGCTGCACCCGCTTCATGAATCGCCGCTTCGGTCCCGAATGCTCCCCTCTCGCAATCTGTCAACAACCAGGGAGCCGATCGGGATACCTCTTTATACCTGATGATTTCACTGTCAACCACCACTGCATGCAAGGTGTTGTTTCTCATCTGGTTAAAAAACTTCGGATCAGCGATCTCAATGTCGCGGTCATTCATGCCGATGCCCTGGATCAGCGTACTGCTCCCGACTTTTGCCAGGCGCGGATCCGGGATTGGGGTAACATAAGGATCATTGGTCGTAATAAAATTCGACAGGAAATGAATCCCTATCCGGATATTCTCTTCGGCCGCCCGGTTCACCATCAGGCGCAGGGTTTCCCAGTTCTCCGGAAACTGGACCGGGTTGAGCTTGAAATGCCCCCAGGTCTCAAACGGTCCTTCGTGGTAAAGATATTTCAAACCAGCCTTCCGGGTCAGGGCCAGGGCATCCTCAAACTCCTTGATACCAAAATTCATGATCAGGTAGGCAGCGGTCGCGCCTTTGGCCGTTTTGCCCCATTCGCCGTCGAGCATCGGATGCGCCAGGCCTTCTGCCAATTCGATCTTTCCAATGGCCTCCAACGCATCTTCGGCCTTGCATCCGAAAAGGGCAACGGAGGAACCGGTGATCCCTCCGTCATCAAACGGAGGAGCCACGTAATAGTCATGATTCCAGTTGGGCACGATCCTTTCCTTGTTACGGTTCCGGCAGTACGCCTGTATGACGCTCCCGAATTTCTCCTTTTTGGCAACTTCACCCCGGTAAAAAACCTTGACCGAATCCGCGACATCAATCAGGCTGTTCGTCTCGAAAATGTCAAAGGAGGGCTCCACATCGCTTTCATTGGTCGGGTAACCCCCGAGCGTCTTCAGGTTAAGAGCTTGGATCCCAAGTGCATATATTGAATCTCTGACCACCCCAACCGTTTCGCCGATCATTTCCCCAATGATGGTCGGATAGGGACCCCAGACGATCAGGTCCAGGGAATCAGCACCTGTGACATTCCTGAGGGCCAGGACCAGGTGTGATTCTTTTTCCGTAATGGCAACGCTTGCCTGAATTCCTCCAGGATATTCAAGGATCACTCCTTTGTCATCCGGATGCAAAGTCATCATGACCGGTTCAAGGTATTTCCCTTCCTTTCGGATTTGCATCAGCGGCGCCTTCTGCCCAGCCGCCAGATAGTTTTTACCGGTTGACGGATCGGCTAGTTTGACTACCTGTCCCTGACCGGAAATCCCAAGGGTTAATCCGGATGTTTTAAACTCGGTGGGCTTCGGGCTGCAGGCTGCCAGCAGTCCGATCAGAAGAAAGGGGATAATGTATTTTTTCATGAGGTTGCAGGTTGCAGGTTGCTGGTTGTGATTGTTGTGCTAGTTTGCATTGTTGTGATTGTTGTGATGGTTATGCTTGTTGTGATTGTTCTTCGCATCACGGTTCACGCATCACGCATCACGTTTTCGTCACTGTTTCACCACCGGAAACTCGGTCACTCTTAGTCTGGCAGCGCCATACGGCACCATTTCAATCATTTCAACGGCTTCAACCGTTTCGACCGGTGAATAAGGTGTCGGTCCTGCACTGAAATCAACCAGCTCCCATCCGGGGATTTTCTTTGCTTTTACTTTCAGGATGATCGGCGGACTGGCATTCAGCGTTTCAAAAGAACCGGTCAGGGCGTTGTAAACCGGATCTCCAGAATCGCCAAACGGATAGTTGCCGATCGGGCTTATCACTATTTCAAAACTTTTTGCAGGATCGGAAGGATCCAAAACGAGTCCGTAATTCCAATTGCCGGCCGGCTCGATCTGCCAGTCGGTCGAGCCCAGATACTGATAGCTCTTCTTCAGGATCACCGGGGTATAGGTCTTGGGAATGCGCAGGCTGAAATAGAGCGGGCCTTTGGTAACGGAAACGGCATTGTGATAGCGGGTTTCCAGTTGAATTTCCGATGTGAGGGTTAATTCGATCCTGTCGCCGGGTTTCCATGACCGTTCTATCTTCAGGAATTCCCCGAAGTGGGCAATAACGGATTCTCCGTTGACGGTGATCAGAGGAGTTGATACCCAGCCGGGGATTCTCAGGTATAGCGGACAGGTTGTCTGTTTCTCCGGATTTATCAGAATAACTACTTTGTCCTCAAACGGATAATTCGACTGAACCTCAATGTTTACCGGGACCTTTTTTCCAGTCAGTGCTTTAACTGTACAGGGTGCATAACTGACAGCAGCCAGGCCGCCATCGGGAGAAGCCATCCAGAGAGATTGGGTGTATTTTGGCCAGCCCTGGTGACCATTGGCCGTACAGCAACCGAAATAAGGTTCGGTTCCGTAGACGTTGGATTCGGGATTATTGCTCGACCACTTGCGCCCGGCGACCGAAATGAGAACCTGGTTGGCCTGCTGGTCATACTGATGGCCCCAGTAGTCCGGTGTGCACGTACCCGGCAGGCTATTAAAGGCTAGCTTATCCAGCCGGTCGGCCATTGATACATCACCTGTAATTTCAATCAGGTTCTCGAGGGAGAACATGTATTCAACCACGGCGCACATTTCGGTTCCCTGCACCGGGCTCCGCCCGCTGAGGTGCTCGTCGCCGGAAAAACGGCCGCCTGCCTGGCCATGATGCTGATCCAGCTTGGTGATGGCATCGTAGGAGGCTTTCAGGTCAGCAGGATCACCGGACTGTTGGGAATAAATTCCGGGATATTTTACAGCCATGGCCACGTTAACCACATGCGCGGTCAGTCCGACGGCATCCCATTTCCTGGGTATCCTGCCATCGCGGGCTGCCGTCGAATCCCAAGGAAATTGTGTGAACTGATCTTTCCATGACCTGCTGTTTTCCTCGATCGACCGGATCGTTCTGAGAATCGTGGTATCACCGGTTTGCCGGAATAACCAAAAACCGACCACTGCATTCTCCATGGCGCGAACGCCCCGCCACTCCTTATCAGGCCAATCGGGATCGGTGACTGCCAGATAATTGAAATAGTTCTTGATCATGTCCAGGGCCCGGACATCTCCACTACCCTCATAATAGCTTTTGAGAACCTTCAGACCGACCGCAAGCGGCCACCGGTCCTTGTTCTTTTCCGGTCCGAACCAGCCATTGGGCTGGCCGGATGCCAGTATTGGTTTGATCCAGGTTTTGATCTTGTCAATCAATCTCTTATCATCAAGAAGATAAGCCAGCGGTACCAGCCCATCGAGATAATAGGGTCCCCTTTCCCAGGCTTCTTTTTCGCTACCATGCCAGGCCGAGGTGATCAGGTCAGGCCAGTACTCATCCAGGTGGCCCGGCAGCCCGTTCGCCTGGATCTCAAGCTGGTCCTTCAACCATCCTGCCGGTTTTACCGATCCCAGCGGAAGCTGGATGAAAGCATTCTTTTTCAGGGGTTCACGGTTGGCCGGGTAATTCGGCTCCTGCTTGCCGCAAGAAAGACAGAAGGTCAAGGTTCCTGCTATAAGAATGACCGGTATTCTTGACATCATCATAATGAGATTAACATTCGTATGGGATAAAGGTAGAGAATTACTCTAAAAAGTGACGAGTGACGAGTGACTGGTGATTCATGATTAAGAGTCTTTTCGTATCTTTAATTTTATGAAAACATCTCCGTCATTTATCAGCCTGATCGTATTCATGGCCTTCACTGTTGTAAGTACCTCCTGCAAGAAAGAAGAAGTACTCGGCAAGAACAAGTTCGTGTTCGGCGCGGATTTGTCGTATGTGAACCAGATCCTGGAGCACGGCGGGGTGTATCGGGATAGCGGAAACATCAAGGATCCCTATCAGATCTTTGCCGACCACGGTACCGACCTGGTCCGGCTGCGGCTATGGCACAATCCGGTCTGGACCCGGGAGGTGTATGGCGAGTCAGGAGTGAAGATGTACAATGACACGGAGGACGTCAGGATTGCTATCCGCAGGGCCAAGTCGGCCGGAATGGCTGTCAACCTCGATTTTCATTATTCCGACAGCTGGGCTGATCCTCACCAGCAGGTCATTCCTGCTGCCTGGAAGGATCTGGATTATGAAACGATGAAGGACTCTGTATATCAGTATACTTATAAGATATTACAATCTCTGGACCGGGAGGGTTTAATGCCGGAGATGGTGCAGATAGGGAACGAGATCAATCCGGGGATGCTGTTGCCAATAGGCAGCTATGAGGATCAAGGCTGGGCCCAATTAGGAGGATTGATCAATTCGGGGATCCGGGCGGTAAGGGATGTTTCGGATGAATCCGACATTAAAACACAGATCATCTTGCATGTAGCTCAGCCAGAAAATGTGGAATTCTGGTTCCGGGGAGCAACCACGCTGGGTCAGGTCACGGATTTCGACATCATCGGCTTTTCCTATTATTCCAAATGGAGCGACGTTTCATTGAACCAGCTATCGGGTTATATTGAGGATTTCAAGGAGATCTTCGGCAAAACCGTGATGGTGGTGGAAACAGCCTATCCATGGACAGGCGAGGGTGCTGATCAATATAATAACATTTTTGGAACCGGTGATGCCGAACCGGGTTATCCGCTGACCCAGGAGGGGCAGTTCAAGTACATGGTTGACCTTACCCGGGCGATCAGGGAAGGTGGCGGCATGGGTATCATGGTATGGGAGCCTGCCTGGATCACCTCGCACATGAAGGATCTCTGGAATACAGGCTCTGCCTGGGAGAATTGCACCTTTTTCGATTTCCTCGGAAATGCAATTGTGGGTCTTGACTATCCCACTGCCGGGCGTAATGCCAAATAGTGAGGCTCTTGCCTCCTTTTCCCACTTCCCCTTGCATCTATATCCATAGGTGAGTGTGCCCTGCAGGGGCACTCCCTGAGTAACCTCCGGTGCAGCCGGGGAACAGGCGGATACCCTATGTCAGATACTATGGATAGCTACAGAAGTCTCACCTACCAAATCGTCATCGCAACCTATAAACGACATAGGACGTTACCCGAGGAAGCGAGTCATGCCTTATATGAATATATCTGGAGGATCATGAAAAAACGCCATTGCTACCCGTACAGAATTAACGGTATAGAAGATCATGTTCACATTGTTTGCGAGATCCATCCTTCGGTTGCAGTGTCCGATCTCGTCAGGGATCTGAAAATGTTAAGCTCAAAGTGGATGAAGGATTCGGGCCTTTTTCCTGATTTTAAAGGTTGGAGTGCAGGATACGGGGTCTTTACTTATTCCCGGCATGAACGGTCAAAAATCATCAACTATGTTAGGAACCAGCAGGTTCATCATCGTAAAGAGGATTATCGGACCGAAATTCGAAAAATACTCGATGAATTTGGGGTGGGCTATGATGAACAATATCTGCCTTAAAATAATTGGCTCTTCATTAATAACGCAAATTCCGCCGGCCGGCTTCGCCACCGTGGATCCGCCGGTCGGCTTCGCCACCGGCGGCTACTGTTACTCGCGGATTGGGCAGGCTACTGAATAACCGCCGGTCGGCTTCGCCACCGGCGGCTACTGTTACTCGCGGATTGGGCAGGCTACTGAATAACCGCCGGTCGGCTTCGCCACCGGCGGCTACTACCACCGGCGGCTACTAGAAAATTCTCATGTGGCGGCGACGGTAAACGTAATAGCCAACCAGGAAATAAATGATTGATAAACCGGACAGGCAAACCACCTGCGGCCAGATCTCAGCAAATCCGGCATTGAAGATCAGGACCTGCTTAAGGGCATCTATACCATGATAGCTCGACATGAGACCGGGAACGGTAAAATCGTAACCTCCCAGGGTAAAAAGGGTCGCTCCATGAACGGGGAACATCGCTCCCGAGAAGAACATGAACAGGAGAAGGGGGAAATTCCCAACGACCAGCACTTCGGTCACGGTTTTCGTGATGCCGGCCAAAATCAGGCTGAAACCGATAATCGAAAGGCAGGTCAGGATACAGATCAGCAGAAAGAGCCAAATGGATCCCGAGAAGCTGAATCCCAAAAGCGATGCCACCCCTAAAGTTAAAAGAATACTGAGCAAACCTACCAATACCTGAATGATCGTTACACCGGCGAGGAAAGTCCCGGTTTTAAGCTTCGACAATTTCAACCGGAGAATGGTCTTTTTCTCCGGTTCGGCCACAAAGGCAATGGTACATGAAAACATCAGCATGATGGTGGCCAGGATCAGCAAGCCGGGTATGGCCAGGGTGTAATCGTCAAGATTGGATGATTGCCCCGCTGCCGTTTCGGTATACCGGTAGGACTCACGGGTTCCGGTGACTTCGTTGATATATCCGGATACATAAGTAATTGACAGAACCGCTGAAAGCAAATAGTAGGTTTCCGTAAGGTTTCCGGAAATCTCAAACGGCACCTGTACGTTCACACCAGATTGCCGTAACCGGATACTGTCTGAGAATCCGGGAGGTATGATGATCATCCCGTTGGTTTTTTTTGTGCGAACCTGGTCTTCAGCGGTTGCCCGGTCAACCGTGTAATTAAATCGTACTGGCATGGTATCGTTCCTGACCGTACTGAGAAAACTGACCAGGATGGAACCGTAATCAATTGTTGAAGAGTCTGTTAATAAGTGTTTATCCTGATTAACTACACTAACCTGAAGATTGAGCTTGGTGCTTTCATAAATCAGGTAATAGATCCCGACAAATGCCGGAGCCATGGTGATGGTCAGGATCAGGATCCAGAACTGACGGATCTGCTCTGTGAAGCTTTTTCGCAGAATAGCTATCAGTTTCATGTTTGCAGTTTTTTTCCGGTCAGTTGAATAAAGACATCCTCGAGTGTGTTCTCACGCATTTTGATTTCGGCCGGATGGAAGCCGGCATGGTTAATGAATGCGAGCAAGTCGGGAAGAGCCTTCATCGGATCGGGCAGGTGGATGAAGAGTTGAGAGTTGTGGGTTGTGAGTTGACGGATTGACCGGAATTCGGTTTTGAGGCTGTCAATGACCTGAGCGGGTAATGGGTTTCCGAAGTCGAGTTCCACCTGGTTGCCGGTTCCAGTCGAGTGTTTTAGGTTATCCGGGGTACCGGCCATCAGAATCCTGCCCTCATCAATGATGGCTACCCGGTGCGATAGGCGGTCGGCTTCATCCATGTTATGGGTGGTCAGGATGATGGTCCGGCTGCCTGACAGGTTCCTGATGAATTCCCTCATCAGAACGCGGCTTTGCGGATCCAGGCCGGCCTCCGGTTCATCCAGGATCAGGACCGGAGGATCATGAACCAGGGCCAGGGCTATGTTCAGGCGTCGTTGCATTCCGCCTGACAGCCGGCGGGCTTGTTTATGCGACTGGGATAGCAACCCCATTTGATCCAGGAGAGACTTGCTGCGTACAAGTGACACCCTCCTCGACAGGCCATACATTTCCCCGATAAAAGCCATTTGTTCGAGACAGGTCAGGCGGTCCCAATGGACATTGTCCTGAGGACAAACTCCCAGCAATGCCTTTCCCTGCGACAGATCAAGAAGCGGCTGACCATTGAACAATACCTCCCCTTCATCGGGCTTGAGCAAACCGCAGATCATGCGGATCGCCGTAGTTTTACCGGCCCCGTTCGGTCCCAGGAAGCCGAGGATCTCACCCGGATTGACCTCCAGGTTGATATGATCCACGGCTACCTGTTCCCCGAATCGTTTTGTGAGATTGCGGGTTTGGATTCGAATGGGCTCGGACATGGAAAGGAATAAACGCATGAAGATAATCAATTCCCTTCTCTTGGACTCTCCGTCTCCTGGTCTTCTTTACATGGGTCTGACCGGAATGCAAATGTCGACAATATGCTTGTGTTCCGGATGCTCATTTGCATTGTCGTAATAGAGGTCGAAGGGGAGACGGTCGTCACAGACATACCCGCTGGAAGGCAGCCACTTCAGCCAGTTCCTCCAGGGTTATGGGATCCGAGATATAAACCTCGATATAATCCATTACCCGGTTGATCCGTGAAATGTATTGTTCCCTGTAGTAATTATCCGAGCTCATGGATCGAATATACCTATTGAATGCATTATGAGCAATCGAACAGCCTTCAGTCCGGGATCCCCCGGAAAGGTAATAAAGTAAATTCCCGGCGTGAGCGATCCTGTATGGATCCGGATCCGGTCTGCTGCCGGACGGCTGCAGATTGTCCTGATCCTCCTGCCGGAAGAGTCGAAAAGGACCGGTTCGGAAACGATACCAGGCAGGGGCAGGATGAAATCCGTATAGGTATCGGCGGGATTGGGAAAAACCGGGAGGTTCTGCGTAACGGTTTCTGTCTGAACGGAGACTGCCCCCGAGGCTAAAACCTCAAGATTATCCAGATAAAACTGAGGAAAGCCATCCCAGGGATAGTAAGGTCCGGGTGAACCGCTAAAAGATAATTCACCGATGCAAACAATTCCCAGAGGAAAATACCAGGGCAAAAGATATTGCTGGCTTCCTATTTTCATATAAATCATGTTATTCCCGCCATGTCCGGTAATTGTCAGTGGAAACCACTGACTCCTGGGATAGTCAAACTCGTAGAGGTAATCCTGGTTAAAAAGCAGATCGCATTTCCCATTTGATTTAAAATAGAGTTCAAGATCCGACCCGTTGATATCCGTCAGCTTTAAGCAGCCTATCCTGCCGGTTTCAAACAAAACCTGCATCCTTATTTTAAGCACTTCCTGAGTCTGATGCTTCAATGGGAGTTGAAGGCCGGTCACGGTATTGATGCTCATGGATTGGTAACCCTCATATTTCCTGATGCTCACAATCCTGCCGTCCATCGTGACGGTACTGTCCTGATAGGGTAGTATCCAACCTTCCGTTACCTCAGGCAGGTAGCTGAACAATTCATAGGATTCGAAATTCTCCAACAAGGGCAGGGAAACGGGTGTAAAGGTCCGGAAACAGAATATGCCGCTGATAAAACTTGTATCACGACTGATAGTTTTGACAGTCCAATAATAATTCCGGCCCGGATCTGTTTCCAGGAGATAGCCGGCGTGATCAAGAATCCCTTCCGCGGCAGCCAGGTCATCCGGAGAATCTCCGATCCTCACTTCATAATGCACCGGATCCGGAACTCCGCTGATTTGCCAGGATAAAAGAATTTCAGGTTCGGTAACGGTCTGGTTTCTTGCCGGGAACGGATACCCCGGACTGAGTGGTTCAGCGCTCCCGGGAACCATCAGGGTATCCACCTGCCCGTTCATCCGGGGGATGAACATTTCCAGGGATTCCTTTGAGATTGGATTGCTGCTGAGGTCCAGATGATCTAGTTGACGAAAATAATCATGATCCACCATCGGATACAGGTCCGAGATCCGGTTACCCCGGCAGTCAAGATGCAGGAGTAAAGGATGGTTCGGTATTTTATTCAGATGGACGATCCTGTTATCCGATATATCCAGGAATTCCAGATGTTGCAGGCATCCGGTCCAAAGATCCGTCAACTGGTTTTCCGCCAGGTTGACATAAGCAAGGTTGGGACCGAAATTCTTCAAACCGCTGACATTCCTGATCCGGTTGGATTCCAGATTCAAATACTCAAGATCGGCAGCGGGATAGGTGAAGTGAATGGTATCAATGCTGTTGTATGAGAGATTCAGCGAACGAAGATTATCCAAAAACATCCCTGTGATAAACCGGGGAAGCTGGTTGTGACTGACATCAAAGTCCCTGATGTCAGGTATTTTTTCAAAGAAATACAAATCAGAAAGTTGATTTTCTGAGACATCAAAGTACCGGAGTTTATTCATTTTGTCGTTCCAGCGTATCCGTGATATCTGGTTGTCTGATAAGTTGAGATACCTGAGATTGGCCAGTGACGGAATAAAATCGGTCTGGGTGATCTTGCAGCCGGATAGGGTCAGGTTTTCCAGCAATTCAAAATCAAGGTCAGTCTCGATGCCACTTAGATCCGTTGCTTTAATGTACAGGGAAAACAGGTCCTTTAATGCCAGCACCCAGGATAAACTGCTGATGGAGGAACTATCCACACGCAATTCATTCAATCGCACGTTATTGGCGACCCATTCAATATTAGAGGCTATGAGTCCCTTTACAGTCAGGGATTTCAATCGCTGCAGGTGCCTGACCGGACCCAAATCCACCTCCTGCCCGGATCCCTGTAAATCCACAACCTGCAGGTTCCTGCAGGATTCAAGCCCTCCCAATGAGATTACCGGCCGATCAACTGTCACAGAAGACAGCAGCTGGACCTGGTCCGTGGTCAATCCGGATTCAGTGGCCGAAAAGCGCCGGTTATACTCATTGATGATAATTTCTTCAAGGACCGGATCTTCAAACTCAACCGTTGAACCCCTGATCGTCATGCGGATGGGACCGATCCAGGGAGATTCCCCCATCTGATATACTGCCGAGACCTTGATCGCATGGTTTCCCGGTGGAAAGCCCTCGCTGCAGATAGATCTGCTTCGGGTCGGGAAAAACAAGGTATCATTCAGGTAAACCCTGTATCCTATAGGGGATTCAGGTGCCAGAGGATCGTCTGACCAGCTGAATTGGCAGACATCCCCGTCGGTTTCACATACAAGATCCACCGGGGCAAACAAGATCGAATAAGGAGACACGTTAAATATGGCTTCGGAGATAAAAAAACCCAAAACCAGATCAGGCGAATAATAGCCGTCAGCATAGCCGTACCAGCCCAGGTTAAAGTGAAACATGCCTTCGCTGTCAATACCGTCACAGACAAAAGAGTGTCCCGATCCTGAAACATAAATGGGTTTGGAGTCTGCAATATTCTGATGGAAGTTCTCGATCCAGACTGCGGGCGCCGTGGCTGACCGCACCATTCTCTGAGCATCGAAGTATTTCAACTGCTTGAAACCTTCGTAAACCATGTAATTGGATGTGGTTGAAGCCGTCGGTCCGTATGACATATGGGTCAGGACCCCTAATCCGTAAAGCAGTCGGCTTGTTTCAAGGTCCATGGCTATCGGGATATTTTCCATCCGAACCCAGTCATAATTGCCCAAGCTTGAAATCAGCAGGCCATAGGCAGGGCTTTCAAACTCGGCCTGAAAAAGAAAATTATTGAACTTCCCGTAATAGCGCAGTATCTGACCCATGGCAACCGCAGCGCAGCCGACGTACACATGCCCGTTTTGGCCTTGTTCATCCTCCGGGCAAAAAAAATTGAAGGGCCAGTCCTGTCCCCACTGGGTTTGGAGAAAGGGTCCGGCAGGGTCATGGGTGGTTTTATGCAGATTATCGGTTTTGGAAGTCTGGGGCGCTGACGACAAGGTCTCAAGGAGCATTCCCAACGGAGAGTTCACGGAATCAAAGGGAAAGAACGGATTGGACAAGGAATAAGCGATCACATGCGGGGGATCGGAGTTTCTGACCAGAACGAAACTCTGCGGATGGACTTTCTCAAATATCCAGATGTTACCCCGATAATTGATTTTATCGAAACCGGGTGTGCCCAGGGAATCCGGAAGCTGCAATTTCCGGGTTAAGAACTGCCAGGCCACCTCTTCGGCTGATGATGCCTGACTGAAGGACGGATCAGTACCAATGATGGAAAGACAAAGGATCAGCATTGACCGGATCCTGCTCATCCTTTTATCACTTAAATTGTTACTCTAAATTTAACGATTAAAAAGCTAATCATAAATCGTAGACCGTAAACCGTATACTCCCGCGGGTTGGAAGTAAGCCTTCAACCGGGTTGTTTTCAGTTTCGCTTCAGCAGGCAGGTTAGCGGATGTCCCGGATCAATGATCACCGGTTTTCTGAAAGACTGGTAGCTACAGTTGCTTAATCCGGCCCTTTCAATCTCAAGCTGCCCGTATAGAACGGATATTTTCAGGTTTGTCAGTTCCTGGTTGATCTCGGCAAGGCCCCATGCCGTTCCGTTGGACCAAAAAAATTTGCCCGGCCGGGCCTTGAATTCAAGGATCCGGTCAACTCCGGAATAACGAAATCCGCTCCAGGCAACCACCGTGCCCCAGGAGGCCATGGCCCGCGCATAGTGGTGGCCGCATTCCGCCTCATCAAACGGATTCCGCTTGGCGCCATCGTATCGGTCGCGGATATGCTGAACAACCTGAAGTCCCTCCCTCTCCATCCCTTCATAGAGCATGCCAATGGCTGCCGCATACTCGAATCCCGTCATGACTTCGTTAAAATAGGGGAATGGCACCTTGGGACGACCCTTGGGCCAGGCGGCCATCAGCAGGGCGGATTCTTCGGCAAGGGCATAGGATCGCATGTTGTTGAAATGATCCATCATACTCGCCCGGTTGTTGTATTTAAGAATGCTCTGCAAGGTGATCCTTATGTGATCCTGGGGAGCGAGGTAGCCCAAGCCGCAAATGTGCGCCATGTATTGACCCACAAGCTGATCGATCAGGCATCCTTCAGCCAGCTGGTAGGGAGGCATGTCGGGCGACAGGATGTCATCAACCGGCTGTCCGTTATCCGGATTCAGGACCTGATGCTCATAATACTCCCCGTTAAACAGATGCTCATCGTACCAACGGGATCCGGAAGAATAGATTCGCGCACAATCCCTTGCGAAGGAACGGTCACCCATGGCCAGCGCCATCTGTTCAGAAGCCTTTAGCGCACCGAAATACCAGAACTGCATCTGGGGATTGGGCCCGAAGTAATTTACATCCATTGTATTATGCTGGCTGCCCTCCATGACCCCGTCACGGTTGGGATCCCAGCTGCCGGGCCTCCAGGCGAAGGACATGGCGGCTTTGACCCTGGGCCAGTATTTTACCAGAAAGGACCGGTCTCCCGAGAGTTGCCAGTCGCGATAGAACCTCATTATAGTACCCATCTGCCCGTCAGCGGCGACCGCCTGCCCCGCCACTTTTTCGCTGAGGGGCAGGCCCACCCTGAAACTCATCCTGCCTGTATCGTTCGTTGCCATCCCGAATTCGATATCCCTCATGGATCGCGACAAATCCCCAAAGAGGAAACCCGTTGCCTGCTCGTAATTCCACACATGGGTGCACGACCCGTAACAGGAACCGTTCTTGTCCATCACACCTTCCCAACCCATCATGTGGCCGGAAGGAAGCCTGAAAACCGTCTGGGACCGGAGTGTGCTCAGGTTGAACAGGGCTGCTTCCTTGATCACGTCGGGATAATGGCTCGACAGGAACGATCGTACAAAAAGGAGGGTCAACTCTTCCAGCCGGGGGATCCTGGGAATCTCTTTGGCGGCGACATCCCAGGCATCCGCGTAACGGGTCGTATAGTAATTCCCGACAATCGTCTGCGACCATGATTTCCGATTTGGGAAATGCCACGTGAGATAAAACGGGAAACGCATGGTTTGTCCGGGCAGGATGGTTTTTTTCACGGCCAATGATGCCATCGGATCCTGGTCATAGAGCTTTCCCGGATCGGTAAGCTCCCCGTCGGAGCTGAAATCATCCCAGAAATCAAGGAGGGCGTTTTCCCAGTCGTTCGGCACCGATGACAGGCGGTAGGAGATTCCTTCCGTTTCGGTTGTCGTCAGGCTCATGGTTCCCCAGGCAGGGTGATCCCTGGCCACCCCATCAGAATAAAAAAAGATACCCTGGCAGCTGTTGTCTCTCCTGTAGAGGTTTTTATTGTCCCGGGCACCTGTAAACAAATCATCCCCTTTCCAGTCCTCGATCGACTCGCCTCCATCCCGGCCGATGAAATTCCTGACCGTGCCGGCAATGGAAACAATCACCTCCTGGCTGCTGTTGTTGGTAACCTCGTAATACAAAACAGCCATGGGAATACCGCTGTCATCTGCATTCGCCGGGATCAGCGGATTAAAACCCTTGATATCCACGGATACGGGAAGGCGGGAATCCGACAAGTGCACAATTCCGAATGGATAAGCCGTTGAAAACGAAGCTGATCCGAACCGGGGCAAACCATGGTTGTTTACAGGCCTTCCTTCTTTATCCTGATATTCGACATCGTACAACGGGCCCAGTAAACCCTTCGAACAGGTCTGGTCACCTTCCTGGATAAAAATGGCAAAAAAAGGAGCGCCATTCCCCTTGGTTAGCGTGCTGAATCCTTTCCCCGGCCGGTTCATGATCTCCCAGTCGCGGAGTTCTCCCCGTCCTCCCAGGGAAACGGTTCCCGTGCCAATGCCCCCGATGGGCAAGGCTACCTGGAAAAGGTGCTGCTGATCATAGTTCTTCAGAACCGGCCAATCCTGACCGTGGAGGAGGCCGGAAGGAAAAAGGAAAAAGGGAAAAGGAAAAAGGGAAAGAAAAAATAATAACCGGCTTGGCTTCATAATGTGGAAGTTGAGATTAATTGGTAATCAACAGGGTATCTGCCAGAATTTTCAAACTGAAAGGGATTCGCCGCCCCCATGCATCCGCCATCATGCCTTCTCCGGCTTCTCCGGGCCTTAACCCGGGAAACAGGGTTTCGCCGGAAAGCACGACTTCCTGGAGGTAGCCGTCAGACAATATAATGATCGAATGATCCCTGATTGATTCAATTCTCCCCTGTAACAACGGAAGTTCTCCAGGGTAGAATTCATCGGGAGAAGGTTTTGCCAGCTTGAAAAGGTCGAAGTATTCACTCGAATATATGGTGACGGATGACTCAGGTATCCTGAATTCGGCAAATTGTCCGGTTCCCCGGTGGCCGGGATAGTTGTTCCCTTTCTTCTGCCTGAGCAGGTATATTCCATCATACCGGTCCCAATCCTTCGGAGAGAGGCAGTATTCCTTGCCGGTCCGGCAACCGAGAACCCACCCGGTCCACCATTCGAGTCCATGGCGGGCGGCAATCAGGTCTCCCGACCGGATTTTCACTGTTTCACCGATCCTTTTCAGGTCTTCGTATGATTGTAAGGTGATGGCAGGCTGACGGGTGGAGGCCAGGCCGGTCCAAACTGAAAAAACTGCCGCCAATCCAAAGACCGAAATCATAATGATCCTGATAATCCTTTTCCTGACCAGTTTGAACAGATAGAGATACAGGAAGACCAATGGCAGGTAAGCCATCAAATGGTAGCGAAGCGCCCATTCAATCCCTATGAGCGGAGAGGAGACAAAAAGGCATAATGCGGAAAGACTCAGGGAACACAGCCTTTCCCCGGGATCAAGATCTTTGAATCCTGTCATTAATAAAATGAAGCCTGCAATTGACAGGATGTTGATTAGCAGAAAGTTGAACCAAAGGATACCGCTGTAGGGATTTTGTCCGTCCACCAGCAGGAACAGGTAAGGAAATTCAAAAATCCGGAGAGGATTGCGGTAGAATGAACTTAGCCGTGACTGCCTTTCCGGATCTCCCCTGAGCAGGAGAAGACTGACCAATACAATCCCTGAAACGATAAGGGCTGCCAGGATCAGGCGACGGATCCTGGCGGTACGCAAAGCCCGGATCAGGTAAATGATCCCGCAGATCAGGGCAAAGACCATTTCCACGGCAAAAGTCCCGATATGCGTCAGCCCGGTAGCCACAAATGCTCCGCCTGTTATCAGGAGGTCCCGTCTGTGATGATAATCCTGGTACCTGATCAGGAAGAAAAGAAAAGAGGCGAACCAGATCATTCCCAATGAGTTCTTGACCATATCGGAACAAAAGAACAGCAGGGGTGCCAGGTACAGAATGCTGAACCCGGGAAGGATGATCGTGGCAGATAATTGTCTTTTGTCACTCCCCAGTATTTCTTTTGACGCCAGGTAGACGGGAATGGCTGTCAGAGGAGGTATTGCCGAATCAAACAACTTGGCAGCGGCAATTACAGACTGATCCCGGGTCCAGCCGGTCAGGAACCCTATAAGCCAGGATATTCCGGCAATCAGCCAATGGACCAGTGGGGCATCCGGATACCGGACCGAATTAAAATCAAGCAGGTTTCTGGCCAACAACGGATAGTAGCCCCCGTTGACCCCGGGAATCAACTCCTGGCTGAAATCGAGACGGGCACGGATCAATATGGCCAGAAGGATAAATCCCAGCAGAAAAAAAAGACCAATCTGCCGGTTTTGGATTGCGAATGTATCGGCTATTTTATATATTCGCACTTACTAATGACTGTAACCTATGAAAACAAAAGTAACTAAAACTTGGCCGTTGCTGATCCTGATCGGACTCCTTACCGGGTGTGGCGGTAATTACTCTCAGTACTATGATATCTATGGTGCGTCCACACGGACTTACGAAGTGACGATATGGACCAGTACGGATTCGGACATCGATGTTTATATCAATGATGAGCGCGTGGGAACGGTTACCGAAGCCTACAACCAGGAACCGGACTGCGGTGCTGCCGGTTGTGTGGTTTACAGTACCCTGGATGGAGGGATCAAGGTTACCTTGCGGGGACAATCTACGGATGGACAGGTCACATGGCAGGAACGTTCATTCCGATTGAACCGGAGTTGCCGGAAAGTTCAGCTGGTCAAAAACGCTGAAGGGCAGCCCGAAGTGGTTGTCAACTGATACCAAGCCTGATTATCAGAAATATTTGCTGACAAGCCGTTTCCGGAAGGACAGGAAACGGCTTGTTTTATTTGCCTTGTATGAAATCAGTCATCCTTAAGCCTGGAAGGGAAAAGTCAGTTCTTAGGAAGCATCCCTGGATATTCAGCGGCGCTGTCGCGCAGGTGGAAGGAAAACCGTCCGCAGGCGAGACGGTCCTGGTTACCGCTGACGACCGAAAACCTCTCGCTCTTGGATCTTATTCTCCTGAATCTCAAATTGTTGTCAGAATCTGGACGTGGAATCCGGAAGAAGTGATCGGACTGGATTTTTTCAGAAAGAAAGTAGTAACCGCCGTCAGGTTCCGCGAGTCTATCGGAATGACCGGCCCGATTGACGCCTGCCGCATGATCTTTTCCGAGTCTGATGGATTGCCCGGATTGGTGACAGACCGTTATGGGGATTACCTGGTCTGCCAGTTTTCCTCGGCCGGGGCGGATTCCTGGAAAAAGGAACTGGTTCTTGCGCTGAGTGAGATCCTGCCATGCAAGGGAATATTTGAGCGTTCGGACCTTGACATCAGGCACAAGGAGGGAATGTCTGAGAGCACCGGCATACTCTGGGGAGAAGTTCCTCCTGAAACGATCCGCATATCGGAAGAAGGACGGATTTTCGAAGTTAACCTGAGGGAGGGACATAAGACGGGACATTACCTGGATCAGCGGGAAAATCACTCCTTGGTTCAAAAAAATGCATCAGGCCGGACGGTTCTCGATTGTTTCAGCTATACAGGTGGTTTTGCCATCGCGGCCCTTACAGGCCAGGCCAGCCATGTGACCCTGGTGGATTCATCGGCACCGGCCCTCGCCCGTGCGGCCGGAAATACCCGCCTGAATGGTTTTTCCGATTCTGTTTTTGATACCACCGAAGCCGATGTATTCCGCTTTTTACGGACAGCCAAAGACCAGAATAAAACCTATGACCTGATCATACTGGATCCGCCCAAGTTCGTTGAATCGAAGAGCCAGCTCGAAAAGGGTGCAAGAGCTTACAAGGATATCAACCGATTAGCGGCCATGCTGCTGAACCCGGGTGGGATCCTTTTTACCTTTTCCTGTTCCGGACATATGGAAGAAGCTTTATTTCAGAAAATTGTCGCAGATGCAGCGCTGGATGCCAGACGTGATCTCAGGATCCTCCGTTGGCTCTCCCAGTCACCGGATCACCCGGTCAGTGCCGCCTTCCCGGAAGGCAAATACCTTAAGGGCCTGATGGCGGCCGTGGTTTGACCTAATTCAAAAAACTTAAATGACAATAATATGAGACAGATGTCAAGACCAAAAAAGCGAAAAACCGCCTTTTCCTTTCTTTTGTTGTTGCTGCTCTACCAAGGACTGGCGCTTTCACAGAAAGTGCCTGTGTCCTTTGACCGGTTTCACGGTTTTGCCGCAACCGAGAATTATCTCAAGTCCGTTGCTGCTGCTTATCCCGATATTACCGAATTGCTGGTGATCGG
>Ga0208828_1000142_pt1 | contig 32913 bp, 30 predicted proteins | sample Kivu_160m_FD_185487 | JGI IMG/M metagenome (GOLD analysis project Ga0208828, IMG submission 185487) | Freshwater microbial communities from Lake Kivu, Western Province, Rwanda to study Microbial Dark Matter (Phase II) - Kivu_160m (SPAdes)... | ecosystem: Environmental > Aquatic > Freshwater >... | reverse complement strand
CATTCTTCTATCTTTTTAATTTTATTAATTTTATATCTTTCTATTTTTTGCTTAGATATAAATTCAATTTTTTCACTTTTCAACTTGCTCATTAAACTTCTTGCAATAGTAATTTTTGGAACTAGTATAAGAAATTCATTTATACCATCACTACTCTTTCTTTCCTTTATTATATTTACTATTTTATCTGCCTCATTTTTTTGTGAATAACTCTCCATTATTATTATTTTATCTCCATCTCCTTTTTTATATTCCTTTATTTTTTTATTTTTCCTCCTTGTATTTTTTAAAACACATATCGCTGCTTCATGATTTAATCTAGTTACTCTATAGCAAATTTCTAAAGGTTCCTCTCTTCCATTTTCAATATCCTGGCAAAAATTTTTGATGAATTCAGGTGAGCCTCCTCTAAATGAATAAATGCTTTGGTCATCATCTCCTACAACAAATAAACCAGCTCTATTACCTCTACTTAATAATTCAATAAAATTAAACTGATCTCCATTTATATCTTGATATTCATCAACAAGAAGATGCTTAATTGTTTCTCTAACTTTTTTAAGCCTCTTATCATTGTTTAATATTTTTAAAGCCAGTTTTATTTGACTGCAATAGTCAATCGTATTTAATTTTATTAATAAGTTTTCGTATCTTTTGCAGATTATACATTTATTATCTTCTAAGTTTCTTGAACATTTACCTTTCTCTCTACATATTCTCACAGTAGTTTTTCTATTTTTCTTTTCTAATAATCCTTTTCTGTCGCCATATTCAGATTGATATAAGTCTAATATCACAAAATCAATTATATCTCCATCTATTAATCTAGGTTTACTTTTTTTTGTTTTTAAACCTACTTCTTCTCCATATTTATTAATTATTTTGTTGCCCAAACTATGCATCGTTGTAATATTTGGAATTTTTTTATCCTCTAAAAAAGTATCTTCTTTCCTATTTTTTAATTTATTTATCATTTCGTCTTTAGCATCTTGTGTAAACGTCATGCAAAAAATATTTTTAGGTGCTACTTCTTTTTCATTAATTAAATATTTTATCCTCTTTGCTAATGTAGTTGTTTTTCCGGTACCAGGAGCAGCTAATACTAAAACCGGTCCTTCAGTTTCCCATACTTTTTTCATAGATTATTCTTTTATTTTAAAATAATAATTAATCTTAATATTATACTAAAGTATAATTAACATTACTAATTACAGGGAGTGAACCCATACAGTTGGACTCGTTGTATATTAAAATCAGTTCCGTTGAAATAACTGATAAAGCTACAAGGATAACCGTAAAATCCGCCCTTCCACCACCCTGCTCCTCCTTGACAACCTCACCTAAAGTGATTAAAATTCTAGCTTAGCTTTAAATTAGCTGTATTACTTTAAGCAATTAAAAATCAAAAAAAACTTTAATCGAACTTAGCAAAGGAGATGCGCAAATTGGAAATCTTAAAAAGAAAACTACCCGTATTTATTATCGCTCTGACTCTTACATTATCACTCATTCTTATGATTCCCTCTGTATTATTTGCACAGGAAGATGAAGAAGCAGTAACTGAAGAAGCACCACCCGTACCGGAATCCATGCTCCTTGAGACAACCGTGCCAAGTATGCAGAATAAAGGTGGGGAAGCATTTACATTTAGTTTTGACGTAGTATATGAACCCGGAGATAATCCTTTCGGAATAGCAGAAGACGAGAATGAAAAGACATTTGATGTTAGTGTTACCTATCCTGAGGGATGGTATGCCGGAGTGACCCTTGCTTCAGCAACTTCCGAAATATCTGCAATAAACCTCAAATTCAATACAAGGCAGACCATGAAGCTTGTTGCCCCTCCTCTTGTTGAACAGGAACCGGGTGAATATGAGTTTACCGTAACCTTCAAATCAGCCGTCGAGGGAGATCCGCTGGAAGGATCGATAACCTTTACAGCAGTAATAACGGGAACATATGAAATCGTTCTTACCACAAAAACAGGAAGATTGAGTACGGATATTTCAGCCGGAAAAGAAAACTCATATACCCTTGTTTTAACAAATAATAGTTCGGTATCTGTAGAAAATATAACTCTTACTTCCACCGAACCTGAAGACTGGCAGGTAGATTTTGATAGTAAGGAAATCGAATCAATGGAAGCCGGTGAAGTAAAGGAGATAGAAGTAACAATAAATCCTCCTGAAAAGACAATTGCCGGTGATTATATGCTTACTTTCAAAGCATCAAGCGAAAACAGCAGTTCCAGTATCGAACTCCGGACAACGGTAGAGACCCCGACCATCTGGGGAATCGTTGGAATCGGTATTATCGTAGTCGTTATAATCGGTATTGCCATAATCTTTACGAGATTGGGAAGAAGATAAACTATGAGTGAAAATAACAATATAATAGTTGCCAGTAAGCTCTCCAAGAAATATAACGAGCACCTGGTGGTAGATGATTTCAATCTTACCATCAAAAAAGGCGAGATATTCGGCCTTCTTGGACCTAACGGCGCCGGCAAATCCACAATCATACTCATGACTCTGGGACTTACGGAACCCACCTCGGGAAGCATCACCGTTGGTGGATTCAATTCAACCAGGGAGGCACTAAAGGTCAAGAGGATAACCGGATATCTTCCCGAAAGAGTTGGCTTTTATGATGACCTGAGCGCAAAGAATAATCTTTCCTATACTGCTGAACTTAATAATATCCCTTACAGGGAAATTCCTAAAAAAATCGATGAGGCACTGGAAATGGTGGCTCTTACTAAAAATAAAAATCAACTGGTAAAGACATTTTCCAAGGGAATGAAGCAGAGACTTGGAATTGCCGATGTGCTTATAAAGGATCCGCAGGTCATTATATTCGATGAACCGACCGAGGGTCTTGATGTCAAAGTAGCAAATCAGATACTTCAGACAATACTTGATTTAAACAAAAAGAAAAATATTACGTTCCTCCTGTCGTCTCATCAGCTTAATCTGATGCAGAGAGTGTGCCCGAAAGTAGGAATACTTTCCAAAGGAAAACTAATCACCGAAGGAAGCGTTGAAAGCCTTGGAAGAAATATGCTGGGCGGAGGTAAATACAGGATAGAACTGGAACTCGAAAAGGTAACCGGGGTATTAGTTGAAAAGTTAAAGAAACTTGACAAGGTGTTAAGCGTTACCCGTTCGGGCAATCAGCTTCAGATTATGTCCGATAAGGATATAAGGCAGGATATTTCAAGATTCATTGCAGCAGAAGGCGTGCTCTTGACCAGGATGGATATGAAGCAGGATGCGCTGGAAGAGATTTATCTAAAATATTTCAAAGAGGAGTAAAATGAGAAGCATTTTAACCGTATATAGAAAAGAGCTTTCGGATCATTTTAGCAGCAATAAATTTTTAATCCTTTTGGCATTGATATATATTGCAGGACTATCATCGACCTACGTTGCTCTTCAGAACATAAGAGAAGCAGCAAGTTCAATCAACACCAATGTATTTTTGTATTTGTTTACGACAGGCGGAGATGTGCTCCCTGCTTTTATAACCTTCATCAGCTTTTTTGTCCCGATAATCGGAATAATCTTCGGTTTTGACGCAATAAACAGCGAAAAGAACAGCGGCAATCTTAGCCGTCTTCTGTCCCAGCCGATTTACAGGGACAGTGTCATAAATGGTAAGTTCCTGGCAGGTATCACAACTCTTACCATAATCATTACAAGCATTGTGATAATCATTTCGGGAATAGGCCTTTTTGCTATCGGTGTTCCGCCAAACGCAGATGAGATCTTAAGACTGATCTTCTTTATCTTCATCTGTGTTATTTATGGCGGATTCTGGATGGGGCTTGCGATATTATTTTCTGTTATCATGGAAAAGACCGCAGCATCTATACTTACCGCTATTGCAATATGGATATTCTTTATGTTCTTTCTTCCAATAATTGCAAATGCAATAGCCAATGCGATGGCTCCGCTGCCGGAAAACGCTTCGATAGCCATGCAGATAAGAAATTTCAATATAGAGCATGCCATTTCCAGGATATCGCCATCAACACTTTTTACCGAAGCGATTGTTGTACTGCTTCTGCCTGTGGGGGGACAGCTATACTTCAGACCGGTACTTCAAGAAGAACTGAGCCGGATGATACTCAATCCGCTTTCGATCGGTCAGAGCATGATCCAGGTATGGCCGCAGCTTGTGGCAATTACCGCGCTGGCAATCATATGCTTTGCCTTATCGTATGTAATATTCATGCGGCAGGAAATAAGGTCGACATGATTAGATTGACTTAATAGATAGACTTAATAAAAATAAGCCCGGTGTAGGCCGGGCTTATTTTTTTAGAGACGTAGGCCCCCTCGAATATGGCTAATCCTGGTGGGTTGCTGCTTCTTCGATCATACTTGTTCCTACCGATACCTTGTCCAGACTGTGAATAGAGGCACCGCTCTGTTTTATGATCTCTTCCACCATATTGTAGTTTATTGAATCACCTTCACAGGTAATCTTTATATTTTCCACCTTCTGGTCCATCTCGATAAGTGAAATGTCCACTCCATTCACTCCCGGAAGGTCCGCAAGCTGCGATGACAGCTCCAGTATGCTTGGTTTATGGGGCTTGAGAACATCGAGTACCAATCTTCTTATATTTGCCAATTTATTTTCTCCTTTTTAAAACAAACGATTTAAAAAAATAAATTAATGTATCATTCCAATAATCTATTATAATCTTTTTTAGGCATTTATTAATGAGTCATTTTAATTTTTTTTCTCTCTTAAAATCTTCAGGCACTTCAACAGGTCGGCAGGTAGTTTATCTTCCAGCACAAGCTTTTCTCCCGTTACGGGATGAGTAAACTCCAATCTTTTTGCATGTAAAAACTGCCTTAGCAGTCCCAGTTCTGCGGACATTTTTTTGGACTGGCTGGTGCCGTATGTCTCATCTCCCATTATGGGGTGGCCGATATAACTTAAGTGTACTCTTATTTGATGGGTTCTTCCAGTTTCCGGATGGATATCCAGCAGTGCCGCATCTTTGAACTGCTCCACTACTTCAAACCTGGTTACCGCTTCCCTGCCCTTATCGATTGATATGCTCATTTTTTTTCTATCCAGTCTGGAGCGGCCGATCGGAAGGATTATCTCTCCGTTTTTTTCCGAAAAATTGCCCCATACCAGCGCGGCATATATTTTTTTGATTTCTCTTTCCTTGAACTTGTCGGAGAGCAGACGGTGTGTATTATCGTCTTTTGCTATTATAAGAAGTCCGGATGTATCCCTGTCCAGCCTGTGCACAATGCCCGCCCTGTCTTTTCCGGGAAGGTTCGATAGCCTATCATAATGATACAGCAGAGCATTTACGATGGTGTCTTTTTTGAATCCCGGCACCGGATGGGTCAGCATTCCAGGTTTTTTGGATATAGCCAGAAGATATTTGTCCTCATAGATTATTTTAAGATTTATCTTTTGCGGTTCGACTTCCGAATGGGAATCATCTTCCACTGGGCCCTCGACTGAGATATGATCGTTTTCTGCGAGTCTGTAGTTTTTGCTTACGACTCTTCCGTTTACTTTGACCTTTTCTTTTCCGATTATGTTCTGAATGTGGCTTCTTGATATGTTCTTTGCCTTTGCGGTCAGAAACTTATCTATTCTCTGACCGGAGCTTCCGGCATCCACAGTAAAGTTTAAGATGTCTTCTTCTTTCTTACTCACTCCCTTTTGGTTTTTCCTTCTTAAAATATTCCCTTATTATTATAATAATTATAAGGCAAAAACCAATTATAAGGGAGCTATCCGCTATATTGAATACCGGTATGAAGGTAAGATTGATAAAGTCGGTAACCTCTCCCATAAAATATCTGTCGATAAGATTTCCAATTGCCCCGCCAAGAATAAAGCCCAGAGATACGTTGTAGAAGGCGAAATCAAGCCTGAGTATTACTTTAAGGATTATAATGAGAACGATTGCGACTATGGATATTATTGCGAGAATATTTGTATAACCCTGAAACATCCCAAAAGCCGCGCCGCTGTTTTTAACATGGGTTATATAGAGAAACCCTCTTATTATTTCTATGGAACTATTTTCCGGAACCCTCTCTATTACGAGACTTTTTGTTATCTGGTCGGCAACCAGCACCAGGATTGCGGTGATCAGAAAATATGCATTCATAAGAATATTTCTTTTTGCTCTGCTTAACATTTTAAACTATGCTCCCTGCCACTTTGATGCCGATTTTTATTTTGGCATCATTTACTTTTACTTCTTTTACGAACATGCCCTCTCTAAAATCCGGGCCCAGGGACCTGCTCAGGGTCTCTTTCATTATATAGTTTTTGAATTTTTTTATGACATCATCTTTTGCTCCGGGTTCAATTGCCGTATCTATTGTATTTTCAATTTCGAATCCAGCTTCTTTTCTTAAGTTTTGTATCTGATGAACAAGTTCCCTGCAGAATCCTTCTTCAAGAAGATTCTCAGATATGGCGGTTGAAAATCCTACCGTAAATTCTCCATCAGTCTCAACTCCAAATCCTTCTTTATTTTTTATATCAACAAGCACTTCCTGCGGAAGCAGCTCAATTTGTTTGCCGTCCACTGCAAGGCTTACGACCTTCTCATTTTTAACCTTGAGAGCTGTTCGCACCGGATTTTCAGAAAGCAGGGCGTCCTTTATTTTCGGAACAATGGAACCGTATTTTTTACCAACAAGCGCGAGGTTTGGTTTTATATCATAAGAAACAAGTTCCTCAAGACCTCCTGCAAATTCTATCTCTTTTACATTGAGCTCGCTTTCTATAACATCCCTGAAATGATTTATGGCTTCCTTTTTCTTTGCATCGCTGTCAAAGTATATAAGCGCCTTTTCAATCGGCTGCCTTATCTTTATATTGACCTTACTTCTTACCGCTCTTCCCAGCCCCACTACTTTTCTTGCCGTATCCATCTTGAAGCTCAGATCCTCATCTATTAATTTTTCGTCCGCGGTAGGGTAACTCTCAAGGTGCACACTTTCTTCTCCTTTCCCGAAACTTCCGGTAAGGTTTTTATAAATCTCATCGCTCAGGAAAGGTATAAATGGCGCACACAATTTAGAGATGGTTAACAGGCATTCATATAATGTTTTGTAGGCGCTTATTTTGTCTTTGTCTTCTTCGCTCTTCCAGAATCTCCTCCTGCTTCTTCTGACGTACCAGTTCGACAGGACATCTGTAAAATCCTGTATTTCCCTGCCGCTCTCGGTGACATTGAAATCATCCATAAGCCTATTTACTTTTTTTATCGTAATGTTAAGCTCGGATATTATCCATCTGTCGATCTCGAACCTGTCTTTTACCTCAAGGCTGTGTTCGTAAGGATTGAAATTGTCTATGTTTGCATATATCACAAAGAATGAATAAGTGTTCCACAAAGTAAGAATGAACTTCCTCACCACTTCATCTATTGCCTTACTTGAGAAATTCTTGGACAGCCACGGCGACATACCCGTAAAGTAATACCACCTCAGTGCGTCGGCCCCCTGCTTGTTCAGGACCTCCCATGGATCTATGACGTTTCCCTTTGACTTGGACATTTTCTGTCCGCCTTCATCATTCATGAGTCCAAGGCAAAGAACATTTTTATAGCACGATTTTTTAAACAGCAGTGTGGAAATGACAAGAAGCGTATAGAACCACCCCCTGGTTTGATCTATGGCTTCGGCTATAAAATCTGCCGGGAAATTGTCCTTAAATAATTCTTTATTTTCAAAGGGATAATGATACTGCGCATAGGGCATCGAACCGGAATCGAACCATACATCTATTACCGCTGAAACCCTTTTCATGTCCTTACCGCACTCGCGGCATTTTATGATAATATCGTCCACATACGGCCTGTGCAGGTCAAGATTCTCCGGGATCGTCCCTGCAGCTTCCCTGAGCTCCGCAATGCTTCCTATACAGATCCTGTGACCACTTTCATCCGTCCATACGGGAAGAGGCGTTCCCCAGTATCTCTCCCTCGTAAGGGCCCAGTCGACATTGTTTTCGAGCCATTTACCGAATCTTCCATACTTTATATAATCCGGATACCAGTTTACTTCTTTATTGGATTTCAAAAGATCATCCTTTACCTGCGATGTCTTTATATACCAGCTCTTCTTGGCATAATACATCAGCCTGCTGTCGCACCTCCAGCAGAAGGGATATGAGTGCTGTACTTTTTTAATGCTGAATAGAAGTCCCCTTGTTTTCAGGTCCTCTATGATTTTCGGGTTTGCTTCTTCTATATTCATCCCGGCAAAACCTTTAACCTTATCTTTAAACTTTCCTTCTTCGTCTACCATCTGCACCACTGGAAGGTTGTTTTCCCTTCCGGCATTCATATCGTCTTCGCCAAAAGCGGGCGCTATATGAACGATACCGGAACCCTCCTCGTCGGATACGAAATCTCCTCCTATTATTTTAAATGCGTTGCCGTCGCCGCCCGCATAATCATAAAGCGGTATGTATGGGGAGGAAACAAGGCTCGCGCCTTTGATATCACGGGTAACCTTATAACCGGCCTCATCCCCCAGGACCTCTGTAAGTAATTTTTTTGCAAGTATCAGATTCTCACTCTTATGTTCCACTTCAACATAATCCGATTTTTTATTAACAGCAGCGGCAACATTTGAGATCAGTGTCCAGGGAGTCGTGGTCCACACCAGGAAAAATGTGTTTTTCTTTTCGGCATGGGGAAACTTTACTATCACCGAGTAGTCTTCTACGTCACTGTAGCCAAGCGCTGTTTCGTGGGACGAAAGAGCCGTTCCGCAGCGCGGACAGTAAGGAACGATCTTATAGTCTTCATATAATAAGTTTTTATCCCATATAGTTTTTAAGATCCACCACACGGTTTCTATGTAAGAATTCTTGAAGGTAAAATAGGCATTATCCATGTCCAGCCAGAATCCGATACGCTCGGTAAGTTTCTTCCAGTCTTCTTCATATCTCATCACACTCTGCCTGCAGAGATTGTTGAATTTTTCGATACCGATTTCTTCTATTTCCTTTTTTGAATTTATTTTGAGTTGTTTTTCTACCTCGATCTCCACGGGGAGTCCATGCGTGTCCCATCCTGCTTTTCTTTGCACATAATAACCCTTCATGGTTTTGTATCTCGGGAAAATATCCTTATAGACCCGCGATAGGACATGATGTACCCCGGGCACACCATTTGCAGTCGGAGGACCTTCGTAGAAGATAAACTTTTTTCCCCCCTCGGTTTTTTTGAGACTTTTTTCGAAAATCCTGCTGCTTTTCCAGAAATCCAGAATTTTTTCCTCAAGCTCAACCAGGTTTACCTGGCTGTCAACTTTTTTAAACATAAATAATACTTCGTATGTGAATTTATAAAAAACAATCCGGAACTTTATAAAAACTCCGCCGAAAAACTGTTTAATAGATTTTATATAATAAGTCTAATTTTGTATAGGGGAAATGTCTTTATTCTCGATAAGACCCTGGAGGATTTTAGCCGATTTTACGGCCTGGGCTTTATAATGATTGTTGAAATATATGTAGGTTTTTTTGGTTTTAGCCGCCACCTCTTTTACCCTGGGTACCCACTCGCTCAGTTCTTCTTTATTGTAAAGATAATCGTATCTCTGATAGGAATATTTTGGGTTCCACCAGTTAAGTTCGTTTCTTCCATGAAATCTTATATAACCTGTATCACCCGTACAAATACTTGTTGGCGGCAGCAGCCCTTCCAGTCCGGGCTCGTCAACGTTGCAGAACCCCATATTCAAATTTTTTAAATGATCTATCGTTTCATCCCTGAGCCAGCTTGAATGTCTGAATTCCGCACAGAGATCCAGTTCCTTGAAATTTTCCCTGATGCGGGTCAAATAATCGCAGTTGGATGCGCTGAATCTGAATGCCCACGGAAACTGCAGAAGTACCGGCCCCAGCTTGTTTTCTTCGATAAGCGGCTGCAGCGAATAAACAAATTTCTTGATATCCTCTTCCTTTGAGTCCCTCGTATGGGTGACGCCGCTGTGGGCCTTCACGGAAAAAACGAAATCCCCTTTGACTCTCTTTGCCATATTTTTGAATATAGCAGGATATGGAAGGCAGTAATAAGTAAAATTTAGTTCGACGGTGTTGAATACCGAACTATAGAAGCTTAGCTGGTCCTTTTTGTCCAGTTCCGCAGGATAAAACTCGATGTTCCAATCTGCATAGCTATATCCCGAAGTACCAACAAAAACATTTTCCATTTAAATTATAAAAAGCTTGAAATCTCGGTTATTATTTTATCTTTGGACATAACTCCGATAAGCTTTTTGACTAATTCGCCATTCTTGAAGAGCAGTAGCGTTGGGATGCTGCTTATGCTGTATTTCATGGCGGTATCTCTGTTATCATCGACGTTAAGTTTTCCGATTTTTAACTCCTCGTTTTTTTCTGCCGCCAGTTTTTCAAGCTCGGGTGTAATCATTTTGCATGGACCGCACCATTCTGCCCAGAAATCCACAAGAATGGGTTTTTGTGAATTAATCACTTCGCTTTCGAAATTAGAATCGCTTAGTTGTATCATGGCTTCGGACATTTTTTCCTTTCTTCGTTTTTATTGCAAACAAGAGATTATAAATATTCTATCATCTCTATTTTTTCCACATTGATAAATACGATCTCCCTTTTGGCATTACTTTTATCCATGATTTTACCGATTCCGCTTAAATACTGTACTTCGGCATCGGTTACCGGTATGAATTTATTTTTCTGCGATGTTATATAATCACTGAGTCTTCCTTCCGCCAGGGTATAGACCGTGCCTTTTACTATTGTTGATTCCGTCTTTATTCTGACCCTGACTTTTTGTTTTTCGATTTTCATTTGCATAGCTTTAAGACCTCCGCTAATAATTCTTCAATTGATATTATCAAAGCTATTTTTTTTAGTCAAATAAAACGGCTCCCTCAAATTAATTTTTATTACAAATTTATTAAATATGTATTGATAATATATAGCAATATACTATAATAACCTATAATAACTGAATTTTATAATTAAGGAGGCTATATGTATAAATGTCTGGAGTGCGGGAACACCTACAAATTCGTTGGAACTGTAAAAGAGGAAGGAAATGCTTTTATTTATCAGAATTCACCAGATCAGGATATCAGCAAGTGTAAAGAAAAGGAAAAAAATAAGAGTAACGATGCAGAAAAAGATAACGATAAAGAAACGGACACCGATAAAGCTATTACTGACCGCCTCACCTGGGCATTTATGACTTCGGATGGCCAGTGGAAATGCTCTCACAGCATAAGCAGATGTTTTTACTGCAGATCAAACAAAATAGGGCAAATCTGACCGCTAAAAAAATCAATGTACGAATTAGTTATCCAGGGGATTTATTATCTTTTGATGCTTCTCTCACCAGACTGCCTGCTCTGAATAGTGCTTCAAATGAGGTTCCGGCATCTCCCCACCATCCTTCGATAATAGAATAAGTCATTGTGCCTCTCTTAATGTATTCATTGTTGACATCGGTTATCTCAAGTTCACCCCTGCCTGATGGTTTTAGTGTCTTGATTATTTCGAATACATCACTGTCATACATATAAAGTCCTATGACTGCATAGCTGGATTTTGGTTTTTGCGGCTTCTCCTCGATATTTACTACTCTCCCCCCTTCGATTTCGGCAACCCCAAATTTTTCCGGATTGCTTACTTCCTTTAAGAATATTTTTGCTCCCTTTTCCTGCTTTTCGAATTCATTTACCGCTCCTGAGATGTCATCCCTTATGATATTATCCCCGAGCATTACTACCATTTTATCCTTTTCGATAAAATTCTCGGCTAACCTTAACGCGTCCGCTATACCGCCTTCTCCTTCCTGATATGTGTAGCTTATATCCTTGAGTCCGAATTCCCTGCCATTACCCAGAAGTCTTAAAAAATCTCCTGCATTGTTTCCCCCGGTAACTATCATTATGTCTTCAAGCCCCGCATTTACCAGGGTCCTTAAAGGGTAATAGATCATCGGCTTATCATATACCGGAAGCAAATGTTTGTTGGTGACTTTGGTGCACGGCATAAGGCGCGTTCCAAGCCCCCCTGCCAGTATTACCCCTTTCATAATTCCTGCATTCACTCTCCTTTGATAATCGGATTAGATAAATCTTTTAACAATATAAAAAATAAAAGTTGCCGCAGAAAGCAATACGCAGTATACGGCAAATATGTTTAAATTCTTTCTTTTAGCAAGATAGACAAGGAATTTTATGGCAAGCATTCCTGCAAGATAAGCAAAGAAAAATCCTGCTAAAAGATTAAGCGCAATATTCAGACCGCTATCAAAAATAACACGGGAGGAATGGTAAATTTCGAATATAAACGTACCGAAAATAACCGGAACCGAAAGTAAAAAAGAAAATCTAATCGCCTCGCTTCTCTTTATCCCAAAAAACCGGGCAAAAGATATGGTGGATCCAGATCTTGAGATTCCCGGCAAAATGGCTATTGCCTGTCCTATTCCGGTCATAAATGCTATGAAAAAATTGAATCTTACATGGTCGCCCCGGCTGGTGGCAAACTGCTCTTCGATTCGGCTTCCCCTCCGCTCACCCAGCCAGAGAAACAGTGCAGTAACAAGTAAAAATGCTGCAACCAGTAACGGGGTGCTGAATAAAATCTCGATATATTCACTTAGAAAATACCCTGCGACGGCAGCCGGAATACTTGCTACAATCAAAAGAATGCCAAGCTTGAAGCTGCTCGCGGCCCTCTCTTTTCTTATAAAAATCCCCAGGACCACCGCCCTTATTATCCTGAAGATCTCCCTGCGAAAAATGGTGACCACCGCGGCAAGTGTGGCGAAATGAACCGTTACCGTAAAGTAAAGAGGAGGATAATCCCAGTTTAAAAAATATGGGATGATTACAAGGTGACCGGAGCTGCTTATTGGAAAAAATTCAGTGGCACCCTGAATAATACCTAAAACAATTGACTGTATTATATTCAACTTATATAATGGTTAAAATTTTAGTTAAAAAATTTTATAATTAGTTTTTAAATATAGCATAAAATAATTAAAAATAAAAAATCGTTATGGACGTTTCAAATTTCTGGGAATTTCTGGCACCGCGATTAGCCACCTTTTTTACGGCTATGACACCCATTGGTGAACTCCGCGCATCCATTCCTATTGCACTTTCCACATACGGGATGAACATTTACGAGACTTTCATAATATCGGTAATAGGAAATATGATCCCGGTAATTGCCATATTATGGATCCTCGAACCGGTATCGAAATTCCTTATGAAGAGATTTCATCTGGCCAGAAGATTTTTTAACTGGCTCTTCAGTTATACAAGAAGGCGCCATTCAAAAAGATTCGAAAAATATGAAGGTTTTGCCCTGGCAGGATTTGTGGCAATTCCCCTCCCTGTTACCGGCGGCTGGACAGGCGCACTGATTGCATTTGTTTTTGGTATACCTCCAAAAAGAGCGCTGCTGCATATATTTATTGGAGTATTGATTGCAGGCATTATTGTGACCACGGTATATCAGACTGTTGGTTATGTAAGATTTATAATTGCCGGTTAACAAATTGATTTTTACATATCTCGCAGTTCAGCTTTACGCTTCTAGCCTGTAGCTATAAACATTATGCGTTAAGGCTAAATCATTTTAGCATTATTTCCCGCTGATCATTATATCGCTTACCAGAATCGAGGGGCTTCCTATATATCCGGAAGCAGGAATAAATTTAAGATCATTTCCTATCTTTCTAATGCTCCTGCAGAAACTTAAGATATCGGTTCCAATAGTTACTTCTCTGACCGGCTGCTTAAAGCTTCCGTTTTCTATCCAGATCCCTTTTGCTCCCATGCTCATCTGTCCCGAAATAGGATTGACACCGGAATGAAGCCCTATTACATCTATAACATAAAATCCCCTGTCTACGTCACTCAACAGCTTCTCAAACCCAATATCCGAAGGTTCCATATAAAAATTTGAGATACCTACTTCAGGTGTGGACCGGTATGAAGCTCTTACTGCATTGCCCGTTGATCGGGTTTTATCTTTTCTTGCAGTATAGGTATTATACAGATAAGTTCTAAGATACCCATCTTCGAACACCCGGGTTTTACCCTTTATGATCCCTTCTCCATCAAAGGGTCTGGATGACAGACCGTCAGGTATGGTCCCATCATCGAATATGTTTACCCCGATAGAAAATATCTTCTGACCTACTTTTCCTTCAAAAAGTGATTTTCTTTTTTGCACCGAATCCGCGGTAAGACATCCGGCAACTACGCCCAGAAGCTGCGCAGAGACAACCGGATCCAGAAGAAGATCCGCTCTCTGTGATTTTATTTTCTCCCCTCCCAGAACCGAGACGGAACGATCCGCGGCTTTCTGCGCAATCTCCTCAAGGTCAAGACCGGCTGGTTCGCGGGCGCATCCAAAGAAATCACCTGTTGAAGTGTCTCCTTCCTGTTTGGAAATAGCGCTTACATAAATCAAGCATGTCGTTGTTTTATATTTATCGCAGAACCCGGCAGAGTTCAAAATTGCCGTTTCGTAAATACTGTCATGGTATCCGACACTGTCGATATCTACAATCCTTGTATCCCTGCTTCTGGTCAGGACCTCAAGCTTCTTTGCCAATTCGACTTTACTTTCTATGGTGTAATCAAGAAAATCTTCATGGAAAAGCGATCTGTCATCTATTAATTTCTTTTTTAAAATAGAATCTTCCTCCCCGGGGAGATAATTATAATCTTCCCTGCTTGTTATCTTACAATTGGATACCGCTTTTCTGATACATTCCTCTATGCTTTTTTCTTCGAGAACGGTTGTATATGCATATCCTATCGACCTGTCCTTAAAAATCCTGATGCCCACTCCGATAGAATCCGAAAACGACAGAGTTTCCACTTTTCCTTTGAAGATCTCTATTTCATTTTCTACGGAACTTGCCGTAAAAATCTCGAACTCGTCCACCTTATGTTTATTTATCTTTAAGGCGGCGTCCCTGCAAATGTCGATTAACTGGCTGCCTCTGATTTCATACGTTTTTTTATCCTGCATTTTTTTATTATCCTGCATATTTAGTCCTTTATGCCTCCCACGGTGATCTTCTCAACTTTTATAGTCGGCTGACCCACTTCGTTTGAAACCAGCTGATCATTCTTCCCGCAGAATCCGGGAGCAAAATCCAGATTGTTCCCCACAGCTTCGATCCTTTTTAGAGCTTCCGGACCGTTTCCTATTATGGTGGTGTCTTTTATGGGAAAACTTATTTTGCCATTCTCTATAATGTAACCTTCGCTTATCCCGAATACAAAATCTCCCGTTGCAGGATCGACCTGCCCGCCGGCAAATTCCTTTGCATATATGCCTTTACTTACGGATCCTATGATTGAATCGGGGTCTTCATTGCCGCTGTCGATAAAGGTATTGCTCATTCTTGGAAAAGGAACATCCCTGAAAGATTGTCTTCTTCCGTTCCCGGTCTGCTTTGCGCCTAGTTTTTTGGATGTTCGAAGGTCATAAATATAATTTTGTAAAATCCCGTCTTTTATGAGAACGGTTCGATTGGAAGGGAAACCTTCCCCATCGAATTTATAGGAACCCCAGCGGTATTTCAGTGTGGAGTCATCGATAGCGGTCACTATCTCACTTGCAATCTTCTTTCCTATCTTATCCCTGAAAACTGAGGCATTTTTAAGTACGGCATCTGCTTCAAGCCCGTGACCGCATGCTTCATGAAAAATAACGCCGCCGAAAGCCGGCCCTATCACTACTGGAAACTCGCCCGCAGGGGCACCCACTGCATCCAGCATATTGACCGCGATCTTTGAAGCCTCAAGGGCAAGGTCCACCGGATTTTTGAAATCAAATGCTTCATAGCCGCTTGATCTTGCCAGTGATTTATAACCTGTCCTTATGTCCTTTCCCCTTCTGGCTACCACATTTACTGCGAGAAAAACCTTTACTATCTTCTCTGATGAAAAGGAACCATAAGAATTGGCAACATAAGTTTCTTCTTCGGTATCTGAAAGAGTGGATGTGACCTGAATTATGGCAGGATTAAAATCCCTGGCACTTCGATCGATAAGTTCAAGAGTGTCTTTCTTTGCATCTGCTTGAACACTATCGGGAAGTTTTTTTACTACTGTTACGTAGGGACTTTTAGCTTCGGTAAGATCAAGGACTTTAAGAGAACCGGCCCCATTTATTGCAGAACTCAGTATCTTTGCCGCATCGAGTAATTTGCTTTCTTCAAGCGAATCCACGTAAGCATAAAAAGTGCTGTCGCCTACCCATAATCTCAGTCCGCAGCCCAGTTCATATCCGCTGCTGGAATTTTCGATTTTGCTGTCTTCCAGCCGTATATTATTTGAAGCTCTTTTTTGAATGAAGATTTCCGAAAAATCGGCGCCGTTTCCCAGTAATATATTTAAAATCTGTTTGGTGAGTCGATTCTCAATCAATATAATCCGGTTCCCTATCTATGAGAGGTCCTTCTCAACTTTCTTTGCGGTATTTTTGCCTTTTTCGATCACTTTGCCTATCTTTTTTTTAGCCACTCCGGCTCTGGAACCAACAGCTTTGGAAATATCAACGATTTTTTCTTTACTTTTTTCGACGAATTCTTCACCCCTGCTTTTCATTTCAGCAAGTTTTACTTTACCCTTATCAACATATTCTCTGGTTTTACCCATAGCTGTGTCGAAACTTTCTCTACTTTTTTCTATCAGTTCCTCGCTTTTTTCCTTTAACTGCTGTCTGGTTTCTTTTCCAGATTTAGGAGCAAGTAATATTCCCGCAATAAAGCCTGCAGATAGTCCTACCATAAGAGCGGTAAATATTCCCAGCGCACTACTTTTTCCATTGCTTCTTTCGTTTTCCATATTCATTCTTCTTCCTCCTCGTTTTTATCTTCAGCAGAAGCTTTTGATTTCGAAAGACCGCTGATTAGTCCCGCTGAAGCGCTTATTATTTTAATTATCGGACTTGTTACCAGTATCCTTGCAAGTCTTATGACCTTTTCCAGCTGCTCGACTATCGAACTGATACTCCGGGTAAGATCCGCTATCGAGCCGATCTCGGTATTAAGACCACCCACTGCATCATTTAATTTCTCAGCAGCCGGTATCAGGCTTTCATTTAGTTTGCCTGCCAGGAATCTAACTCTGTTTATCAATTTAAATAAAGGGACAGCTATAATTATTCCTGCAATCGCAAAAGCAGAAATCAATATTATCGCAACAATACCAACTATCTCTAATGGTGTCATAATAACCCCTTGCATTTTTTATAAAAATAAACAATTAACATTATATATATTTTGTTTCTTTTATTCAAAAAATAAAAGATTTAATCTATAATAGCTATCATTAAATCACCGGAAAATACTTAATAAAAAAGCGAGGAAAAAAATATGAGATCTAAAACACCTGCCATCAGTATGCTAATAATAAGCGTGATATCTATATTTATGATTATTACACTTTTCGCCTGCACTCCACTGGAAACTAAAAAAATAGATGTGGATGTAGACGAAGACGAAGCCCGGACACTGGAAGAATCGGAAGAAGAAATTGTGACAGTTGACTATGAGAATGCTGTGTTCGGAGCAGAAATAAAAGGCTACATTCCTTTTTTCTTATGTACTGATACTGATAATTATGTAAAAATCGAAATTACGAATACTTCTGATTTTACATGGCAGAATAATGGAAATAATCCGGTAAGAGCAGGTTATCATTACTACGGCCAGGATGTTGATTATTCGGAGTATGATAATAACTCCAGGACTGTTTTCCCCAATGATGTTGAACCCGGTGAAAGTGTAACCGTAGAGGTGCTTATAAACGATATAACCAATAAGGGCACATATGTGGTCCAGATCGACCTCGTTCTGGAAGGGTATTTCTGGTTTTCTGCAAAAGAGATCCCCCTTCTACAGAACAACGTTTATTTTAGCTCCTGCGGGGACGGGTCTGAATCTTAAACTTTAAATTTTTCTCCAACTATTTTCTCATAGGCAGAGATATATGTATTGGATGTCTTTTTCACAACATCCGGGGGCAGAGGCGGAGGAACCGACTTTCTATCCCAGTCGGTGCCAAGAAGGTAATCCCTGACATACTGCTTATCGAAGCTCTTCTGGTCCCTGCCGGGCATATAATCATCCAGCGGCCAGAATCTGGATGAATCCGGGGTCAGGACCTCATCGGCCAGTATTATATTATCGTCATCGGTCACACCAAACTCGAACTTTGTATCTGCAATTATTACTCCCTGCCTTAAGGCATATTCGGAAGCCTTGAGGTAGAGTTCTATGCTTTTTTCCTTTAAAAAATCTATTGTTTTGGCACCGAATATTTTTTTTGCCCTGTTAAGCGTTATTGCCACATCATGACCCGATATTTCTTTGGTTGTGGGAGTAAATATTGCTTCCGGCAGCCGGTCGCATTTTGAAAGATTGGAAGGCAATTTCAAATCTCCTATCATACCGGTCTTCTTATATTCTTCCCAGCCGGAACCGGTTATATATCCCCGGACAACACATTCTATCGGATAAATTTTTACCTTTTTTACTATAACCGATCTACCCTTCAGGATATTTTTATATCTTTTTAAGAATTTTGGGAATTTTTCTATATCGACCTCGATTAGATGATTATCTATTATACCTTTCAAATAATTAAACCAGAAAATAGAAATCTTATTTAAAATTATACCCTTCATAGGAATAAGAGTGGGCAGTATAAAGTCAAAAGCAGAAATCCTATCCGTAGTCACTATCAGGATTTCACCGTCAAAGCCGAACATTTCTCTGACCTTGCCGCTTCTTAATTTCTCTAAATCTTTAATCTCTATATCTCCTACAGGTTTCATGAATCACACCTTTAGCTTACTTTTTTTAATTGACCCCGGCACCTTTCAATGCATGGGAACATATACAGTCTCTTTTTTTAGGAACCATTGAAATTGCCTTAAAAAGCAGGTTCCTTACTTTTTCATTGTTCTCTTTAAATACTTTCACAACCTGGTCCAGGTTTACCGGTTTAATCTCCGGATGACCTACCAGCCCAACATCATAGTCGGTGATAAGAGAAATATTCACATAACATATTTCCTGCTCCCTTGCCAGGCATACCTCCGGATACTGTGTCATCGTTATAACTTCCCAGCCCATCTTCGAATACCATCTGCTCTCGGATCTGGTACTGAACCTGGGACCCTGAATGGTAACAGCGGTACCTGTGGGATAGAAATCTATTTCAAGTTCACGGGCACTCTCGATTACAATTTCTCTCAAAACGGGACAATATGGATCGGCCATTGCCACATGCACAGTTTTCGGACCATCATAAAAAGTGTCTATTCTTCCCTTTGTTCTATCCACAAACTGATCACATACCACAAATTGTCCCGGCTTTATATATGGCTGCAGACTTCCGGAACTGCAGGGACCGAAAATACGTTTTACGCCTATCTTTTTCATTGCATAAATATTCGCCCTGTAGTTTATTTTATGCGGCGGTAAATTATGTTTTTTCCCATGCCGTGGTATAAATGCGACACTTTTCCCCTCCAGCATACCAATTGTTACTCTGCCAGAAGGAGGACCATAAGGAGTATCGATCTCATATTCTTTAGCTTTTTCCAGAAATGAGTAAAATCCAGAACCTCCAAATACGCCGATTTCTGCTCTTGGTTCACCAGTCATATTCTTCCTTTCTTGTTTACTTAATATATTTCATCTCCAAATAAATCAATAACCTTTACTCTTTACGAGATCTATCAAAGAGATTTCCGGTCGCGCTCCAAAATGTCCAAGGATTTCTGCAGCTGCTATACTTCCTATTTTCCCGCAGACTTCAAGGTCCTTACCTTTGATAAGACCGTGAAGGAATCCTGCCGCATAAAGATCCCCGGCACCGGTAGAGTCGACCACAATTATATCCGGTTCCGTTTGTATTTTTATTATCCTATCTCCAGATACAATGACCGATCCTTTTTCCGACCGTGTGATTGCCCAGATATTCCCAATTTCCATGCATCGTGAGATTGCTGTCTCCAGATTATCAGTCTTGAACAATGATTTGGTTTCTTCCTCATTCGCAAAAATAATATCAACGTGGTTTTCAGCCAGGTGTAAAAATTCCTCACGATGACGCTGGACACAAAAAGAATCGGACAGGCTCAAAGCTACTTTTCCGCCTGTATCACCGGCAATTTCTATTGCTTTTTTAAATGCCCTTTTAGCTTCCTCGTTATCCCAGAGATATCCTTCCAGGTAGATTATTTCCGATTGTGAAATGATAGTTTCATCAATATCTTCAGAAGTCAATAGTCCTGCAATACCCAGATAAGTATTCATGGTTCTGTGTGCGTCGGGTGTCGTCAACACCACACAGCATCCTGTCGGTTTTCCGCTGCCGGCTTTAATAGTGCAGTAACTCACCCCGATTTCCTTAAGGCCTTTTTCGAAGGTCCTGCCAAGCAAATCGTCTCTAACTTTTCCGATAAAAGCTACCGGATGACCAAGGGACGAGAGTGCAGCAATCGTATTTGCAGCCGAACCTCCTGAAACCTCCTTTACTATGTCGATATATTCACGGAGTCCTTTTATATCTGATTCGTCTACGAGTTTCATCATCCCTTTTTTAAGTTTATATTCATTAAGAAAATCATTTTCGACATTGGCCAGAACATCGACAATAGCATGACCCAGACCCACTACTTTATATTTCTTTTCAGGCATTATTTTCCTTTAAGTCCGTTACAATAATAAATATTACTTTTATAGAGGTTCTTCCATTTCGATATCATTTAATAGAATTATTAAATATATGTCAATCCATATTGGTTTAAAATAGCGGCACCGGCGGCTTTATAAAAACTTATTTTTTAACTATAATTTTCTATGAACCTCAGGGTTATCAGGAATTGATGAGATTGGAGAAAGATATACTGATTGGATAAGATAGGTTTATTTGAGAAAGATGGATTGGAAAGGAAAGATGATGTTTGAGACTCTTGCTGTCAAAACTACAAGCCGGATAGAAATGATAGATATAACTGAAAAAATTGCCGTTCTTGTCAAAAAACATAACATAGAACGCGGCCTTTGCTGCCTTTTTGTTCCTCATACCACAGCCGGTATCACTATAAATGAAAATGCCGATTTTACGGTACAGCTGGATATAAACAAAGGATTAAGCAAACTTGTACCTGCCGGAGAAAATTATTCCCACCTTGAAGGGAATTCCGATTCTCATATAAAATCCACTCTGGTGGGATCGTCTTTGAATGTGATCATCGAAAATGGCAGATTGATACTTGGAACCTGGCAGGGCATATATTTTTGTGAATACGATGGCCCCAGAAACAGAAGTTTTTATATAAAATTAATCGAAGGTTAAACCATAATAAAAGATAAAAAACAAAATATGACTTTATTTGAAAAATCTAAAGTCTTACAGCGGTCCGATAAATCCGGAGTTCCTCTTGCTGACCGGATGAGGCCCCATACTCTGGACGAATTCGTCGGACAGGAACATCTTGTAGGAAAGGGTAAAGTTTTAAGAGAAATCATTGAAAACGACAGGCTTTACTCAATAATCTTCTGGGGCCCTCCGGGGTCCGGAAAAACAACTCTTGCAAAAATAATTGCCGAGAGGACCAGGAGCAGGTTCATCTCCTTTTCTGCGGTGACTTCGGGAATAAAGCAGATAAAAGAGATAATGGAAGTCGCCAAGTATAATAAGAGAGAACACAATATAAAAACCATATTATTTATAGACGAAATTCACCGCTTTAACAAAGCGCAGCAGGACGCATTCCTTCCATTTGTCGAAGATGGCACCATAATCTTGATGGGAGCAACCACCGAGAACCCATCTTTTGAAGTAAATTCCGCGCTTCTTTCAAGGACCAAAACATTTTTGCTTTATAAGCTTTCGGATAAGGATATAAAAACTCTTATAAAGAGAGCCCTTAGCGACAAGGAAAGAGGGCTGGGAAAATACGATATAAAAATAAGCGAGAATACAATTGACTTTATTGCCAGCTCCTCTGATGGTGATTCGAGGATTGCCTACAATATACTCGAACTTGCAGTAAACACCTTTTCGTTGGAAAAAAGCCAGAAGATCATGGAAATAACCACTCCCCTGATCGAAAACGTGATACAGAAAAAAGCGCTGCTCTATGATAAAACCGGTGAGGAACATTACAATCTTATCTCGGCCCTTCATAAAAGCTTGAGGGACAGTGACCCCGATGGTGCGGTTTACTGGACGGTCAGGATGATCGAAGGCGGCGAGGATCCGCTATACATCATTAGGAGAATCGTGAGATTTGCTTCGGAAGATATCGGACTTGCGGATCCGGCCGCACTGCAGGTGACAATTTCAGCCAAAAATAGTTTTGAATTCATAGGACCTCCGGAGGGATATCTTGCCATAATAGAAGCGGTAATCTACCTTGCGCTGGCTCCAAAAAGTAATTCCCTTTATGGGACTTACAGCAGGGTAAAATCGGATGTGGACGAGTTTGGGTCCCTTCCGGTTCCCTATCATATAAGAAATGCCCCAACAAATCTCATGAAAGATCTGGGATACGGCAAAGGATATAAATATGCCCATAATTACAGTGATGCGGTTGTCGATCAAACACACCTTCCGGATAAACTTCTTGGAAAGAAGTATTACAACCCCACAGGCAGAGGATTCGAAAAAGAACTTGCCGAAAGATTAAAAGCAATTGAAATATTAAAGAAAAAGAATAAATAATATCCTATCTTTATTTCGACAGCCCAAAACCGCTGTGCAGCGCTTTTACAGCTTCTTTTATTTGTCCTCTCTTTATCACACAGGAGATTCTTATGGGAGAGGTGCTGATCATTTCGATATTTATTCCATTATCTGCCAGGATTTTAAACATTTTTGCCGCTACGCCTGGATGTGTCTGCATTCCGGCGCCAATGATGGATACTTTGGCAATATCGTTATCGATCTCGACCCGCACATTTTCTATTTTACTTAAGACTTTCTCTGCCAGAGATACATTTTCATTCTTTACGGTAAAGGAGATAACGGCAAAGTTTTTCTCACTGACATTTTGTACGATCAAATCAACGTTGATATTTTCTTTTGCAAGTCTTCCAAAAAGATCAGCAGCAATCCCCGGCCTGTCTTCAAGGCCAAAAATGGATACTTTTGCCTCTCCTACATCATAAGTCACACCGGTAATAAACGGCCTTTCCATTCTATTGTCTTTTTTATAATTATCCATAACCCATGTCCCTTCGATATCATTAAAACTTGACCTGATATGTAACACTACACCATGTTTTTTTGCAAATTCTACCGCTCTCAAGTGGAGGACTCTGGCTCCGCAGGATGCGAGCTCCAGCATCTCGTCGTATGAGATCGAATCAATCTTGGCAGCCTCGCAAACTACATTGGGATCAGTTGAATAAACCCCATCTACATCGGTATATATCTCGCAGTATTTTGCCTTCAGCGCCGAAGCCAGCGCGACTGCAGTCGTGTCCGAACCGCCCCTTCCAAGTGTTGTTATATCACCGCGCAAATTAATACCCTGAAAGCCTGCTACAATAACGATCCTTCCCTTTTTTAATTCCTTCAGTATCCTATCTGTCTTTATATACAGGATTTTGGCATTTGAATAACCTTCGTCTGTCACAATCCCTGCCTGCCCGCCTGTGAGGGATATGCAGTCATAACCTTTTTCCTGAATTGCCATAGCCAGAAGAGCGCCTGACACGCGCTCTCCAGTCGATAAAAGCATATCCATTTCCCGCCTTGACGGGCCGGAGCATATTTCTCCAGCAAGATCGACCAATTTGTCGGTAGTATCTCCCATTGCTGAAACAACAGCTACCACTTTGTTTCCCTCAATGCTGGCGCTTATAATCTTGTCGGCAACCTTCTTTATCCTATCTGCGTTTCCGACAGAAGTTCCGCCAAATTTAAGCACTATTATGTTTCTTTTACCTCTCATTTTTAATCCGTTAACGCCTATTTCGATTATTCAATTCTGATTTACCTATTAACTTTAACTTACCTTTATTTCACCTCTGCCATAGCCCTGTATTTTCCATATTTGGCTCTGGCTTCTTCTTCAGCTTTACCAAACAGGTCCTTTGCTATTTCAGGAAAAGTCTTGGTAAGAGACGCGTACCTTATTTCACCCATTAAAAATTCTCGGAATGATTCCGTGGGTTCCTTAGAATCCAGTATAAATGGATTTGAACCCTCCTTTTTAAGTTCAGGATTGTAGCGGTATAGATGCCAGTATCCTGCATCCACTGCCTTCTTCTCCCGTTCAACCGAGCAGCCCATTCCTGCATAAATACCATGATTGATACATGGAGTATATGCTATTATTATTGACGGTCCATTATATTTTTCGGCTTCAAGAAATGCTGTAAGCGTCTGTTTATAGTTTGCGCCCATCGCAACCTGGGCTACATAAACATAACCGTAGGTTATTGCCATGAGTCCCAGGTCTTTTTTCTTGACTTTCTTGCCTGAAGCGGCAAATTTTGCAACCGCTCCGAGTGGAGTTGACTTCGAGGACTGCCCTCCGGTATTGGAATATACTTCGGTATCGAATACAAGCACATTTATATTTTCTCCGGATGCCAGCACATGATCGAGGCCTCCATATCCAATATCATAGGCCCAGCCGTCACCGCCAAATGCCCATACCGATTTCTTGATAAGATAATCTTTAAGCTCCAGTATTTTATCCTTAAGGTCATTTGCTTTTTTATCTCCCAGATCTTTCTCGAATAGTTTTAGAATTTTTGCGGTTGACTGCCTGTTTGATTCCAGATCTTCTTTTCCGCTCGCCCATTCAAGCGCCGCTTCCTTCACCGCAGGATCTATATTCATCCCGGATAACTGTTTCATATATCCTTCTATTTTATTTCTCATCTGCTTTACTGCGAGAACCATCCCATATCCATATTCGGCATTATCTTCAAAAAGTGAATTTGCCCAGGCCGGTCCTTTCCCCTTTGCATTAACAGTATAGGGTGCAGAAGGAGCCGAACCACCCCAGATAGACGTACATCCTGTTGCATTGGCGATAAGCATCCTGTCACCAAAAAGCTGTGTAGCCAGCTTTGGATATGAGGTTTCTCCGCATCCGGCGCATGCCCCGGAAAACTCTAATAAAGGCTTCCTGAACTGACTTCCCTTGACCGTATCCGCAGGCACAACATCTTCCTTAACCGGAATCTTCATAGCAAAATCCCAGTTTTCGATCTGAACCTTTTGTGAATCCAGAGGTTTCATTACCAGAGCTTTTTCCTTTGCAGGACAGATATTTGCACAATTTCCGCATCCGGTACAATCAAGTATGCTTACCTGCATTCTGTATGCAAATGGATCCAGTCCTTTTCCTTTTGCTTTTATGGTTTCGAATTTTTCAGGAGCATTCTTTAATTCATCATCTGTAAGCAGGAAAGGTCTTATGACTGCATGGGGACAAATATAGGAGCACTGATTGCATTGTATGCAATTTTCTTTCAGCCACTCAGGCACATTTACTGCAATACCCCTTTTCTCGTATGCTGCGGTCCCCATTGGAAATGTTCCGTCCTCAACCCCTGTAAAAGCGCTTACCGGAATACTGTCGCCTTCCTGCCTGTTTATTACTCTTAAAATATTTTCTATAAAATCAGGTTCCTGCGCTTTCTTTATATCCTTTATTTCAATGGCATCTTTCCAGCCTACTGGAATTTCTACTTTTTTAAGTGATTCTATACCTCTATCCACTGCATGATAATTCATCTGGACAATTTTTTCTCCTTTTGCCCCATAAGTCTGCATTATAGCTTCTTTCATATATTTTATTGCATCATCTATGGGTACGACTTTTGCGAGCTTAAAGAAAGCAGCCTGCATGATCATATTTATCCTGCCCCCCAGCCCTATTTCTGCAGCGATACTGGTGGCATCGATAATATAGAAATCTATATTATGCGCGGCTAGATATTTCTTAATATCCGCCGGAAGTTTCTCTTCAAGTTCTTCGACGCTCCACTGGCAGTTTAAAAGGAAAGTTCCTCTATCCTTTAATCCTTTAAGCAAATCATATTGGCCCACATAAGCCTGATTGTGACATGCCACAAAATCTGCATCGGTAATAAGATAAGTAGATTTTATGGGATTTTTTCCGAATCTCAGGTGAGAAATAGTGAGTCCGCCTGATTTTTTTGAATCATAAGCAAAATAACCCTGAGCATAGAGATCGGTATTGTCCCCGATTATTTTAATGGCATTTTTATTTGCTCCGACCGTACCATCGGAACCAAGCCCCCAGAATTTACATCTAATCGTGCCCTCCGTAGCAGTTTCAATCTCTTCTTTAACGTCCAGGGAATAGTGCGTGACATCATCATTTATACCAATGGTAAATCCATTCCTGGGAACTTCCAGTTTCAAATTATCAAATACAGCTTTTATCTGTCCCGGAGTGGTATCCTTGGAACCGAGCCCGTATCTTCCACCTACAATAAGCGGCCTGTTCCCAACTTCGAAAAATGCATTCTTTACGTCCAGGTACAGGGGTTCACCGGGTGCACCCGGCTCTTTTGTCCTGTCCAGAACCGCAATTTTTTTAACTGTATCCGGTATGGACCGAAGGAAAAATTCATTTGAGAAAGGCCTGTAAAGATGGACCTTGACTACTCCTACTTTTTCACCCAGTTTGTTAAGATACTCGACAGTTTCATCAATTGTATCCGTGACGGATCCCATGGCCACGATTACATACTCTGCATCTTTTGCTCCCACATAATTAAAAGGCTTATACTGCCTGCCGGTTAGTTTACTGATCTTGTCCATATACTCCACAACTATTCCGGGGACGTTATTATAAAATTTGTTTGATGATTCTCTTGCCTGGAAAAATATATCGGGATTTTGAGCCGTGCCCCTGGTAACCGGATGTTCCGGATTTAAAGCTCTCCGTCTGAACTGTTTTAACGAATCCTCGTCAAGCAGTTTTTTAAAATCCTCGTAGTCGATAACCTCGATTTTTTGAACTTCATGGGAAGTCCTGAAACCGTCAAAGAAGTGCAGAAATGGCACCCTTGATTTAATCGCGCATAGATGGGCCACTCCGGCAAGATCCATGATTTCCTGCACCGAACCGGAAGCAAGCAGTCCAAAACCTGTTTGTCTTACGGCCATTACATCCGAATGATCGCCAAATATAGAAAGAGCATGCGAGGCAAGGGCACGGGCGCTTACATGAAATACACCGGGTAAAAGCTCTCCCGAAATCTTATACATATTGGGAACCATAAGAAGAAGTCCCTGGGATGCAGTGTAAGTTGAAGCAAGAGAACCTGCCGCAAGCGAGCCGTGCATCGCTCCTGCAGCACCTCCTTCGGATTGAAGTTCACTTACACTGACCACCTGCCCAAACATATTCTTTTTACCGTGAGCTGCCCACTCATCGACATATTCACCCATTGGAGAAGAAGGAGTAATGGGATAAATAGCCGCTACTTCAGTAAAAGCATATGCCACATATGCCGCAGCCATATTTCCATCCATGGTTTTCATGGTTTTCATAATTTGATCTACTCCTTTATATTTAAATTTGAGGTAATGAAGCTACACAAAATCATTGAATTATAGCACATTTAATTTATTTTTTTAATAAAGTGAGAAACACCTGTGAAGTCGGGATGCGGGCGGATTAGAGTTCCCTCCTATCGGATATTGCCCTTCCTATAGTAACCTCATCCGCATACTCCAGATCACCGCCGACAGGAAGTCCGCTTGCCAGTCTTGTGACCCTGACACCCATTGGCAGTAAAATCTTTTTTAAATATCCGGCTGTACTTTCACCTTCCACATTCGGATTCAATGCAACTATTACCTCTTCGACATTATCGATTTTTATCCGCTCCAGAAGTCCAGGGACCCTTATCTCATCGGGCCCGATATTTTCTATTGGAGAAAGCAATCCTCCCAGAATGTGGTAGAGTCCCCTGTACTCACCGGTTTTTTCAATAATCGCCACATCGCTTGCTTCTTCTACTATGCATATTTTTTTTCTATCCCTGGATCCGTCCCTGCAAATTGGGCAAATATCTTCTTCAGTCAGACCATAGCAGACGCTGCAAAATTTGACTTTTTCTTTCATTTCGATAATGCTGCCCGATAATTTTTCAATATCATTATGAGAAAGCTTAAGCAAGAAGAATACGATTCTTTTAGCAGACTTGGGACCTATCCCCGGAAGCTTTTTAAATTCGTTTATTAAATTTTCTACACTTTTTATATATAGAGCCATTTAAGTTTTTAAATTGGTTTTATTACCAGGCAAATTCTATAAAGATCCGTTTATGCATGCAGGCAAAATTCCATGCGTTAATCAAAATAATCCCGGTATATTCATCCCTCCGGTAAGACCCGCCATTTTACTTTTAGCTTCTTCTCTGGATTGTTTTATGGCATCATTTGCAGCAACCATCACCATGTCTTCTATCATCTCCAGATCGCCTGCGGATACCATATCCTTATTGATTTTTACTTCCAGGATCTCCTGCTCTCCGTTCACCTTTACTTTTACTGCACCTCCGCCTGCGGAAGCTTCGAATACCATATCTTTTAATTCGTTCTGTATTTCCAGCAACCTTTTCTGCATCATCTTTGCCTGTTTCATCATATTGCCATAATTAAGACCCAATTTTTACTCCTTTTCCTTTATATCAAATTTTTCTTCAAAATAATTGAACACATCTTTCTCTTCCGCTTTATTTTTACCGGCAGTTTTGATTTTCGCCTTTTCTTCGGTATGTTCAGGATTATCAGCTTTATTTATTTTTTTGCCAAGCTCGAATTTAATTTTAAAATCTTTACCGGTTATTTCTTTTATCACACCTGATATTAACTCTATATTGATATCTTTATTTAAATGGTCCTTGTGCCACTCTTTTTTTTCATCGAGATGGAAATACAATATACCATTTTCTATCCTGGCAGGTTTTGCCTCCGTAAACATTGCATGAACTGAAATTTTTTTCTTCTTTATATTTTGAGAGATCTTCTCGATATTACCGGTGATGAGGCCAATATCTTCTTTTTTCCCCTTTACGGTATCCGCCAAAACCGGCTCATCTGCTTTTTTCTTGTCTCCCGTATACTTGCTTTTTATTTCAACCTCGTTTACCATTTTATTGATTTCCTGACTGTTTATGATATCTAAATCACCTTCTTCATCTTTATAAGTATCCGTATCGGCCATATCGGCTCTGATTAAATCATTGTCTGATTCTACTGCACCGCCTTTCTGCACCGAACTTAACCTGCTTACCTCTTTCTTTAAAGATTCAATCTGAGCTTCAATGATTCTTGTTTTCTTTTCTATTTCCTTCTCATCCAGTACTATAAAATTTATAGCTTTGACTATTGCCGATTTGAAAAAAACTTTTGAATCTTCACCCCATTTTACTTGCTTGAGCAGTTCCGTAAAAAGTTCCATATAAAATTCTATTTCTTCTTTCTGTAATTTGCTTGCCTGATCCTGGTACCTTTCCTTATGATCCTCGCTTAAATTTATGATCTCGAAAGGATTATTATAATTCTTGATGACATACAAATCATATAGATGATCCAGAAACTCCGATACAAATACCTTTAGATTTTGATTGCTCCCGGTGACCTTATTTACCAGTAGCAACCCGCCGGTTAAATTTTTTTCGATTAAAACATCCGTAAGTTCAAAAAGAAGTTCCAGATCTATAACGCCCAGAAGAGAGGTTACGTCTTCGACCTCAATTTTATCCTCGCTAAACGCTGCCAGCTGTTCCAGTATTCCATCGGCATCTCTCAAGCTGCCGTCTGCATATTTCGAAATCAAATCAAGAGCCGCACCGCTTATGGTTATTTTTTCTTTCTTTGCAATTTTCTGCAGCCTTTCCTTAATTTTATCCATTGGAATGGGAAAGAAATCAAATCTCTGGCACCTCGATAATATAGTGGGGATCACCTTGTTCGGCTCAGTGGTTGCCATTATGAATATTACATGCTCGGGGGGTTCCTCAAGAACTTTGAGCAGGGCATTAAAAGCTTCAGTGGTAAGCATGTGGACCTCATCGATAATATAGACCTTTTTTCTCAAGATATTCGGTAAATACTTTACTTTTTCCCTGAGTTCCCTTATTTCGTTTATGCCCCGGTTGGAAGCGGCATCGATTTCTACCACATCAACACTTGATCCATTGGATATGCTTATACAGTTTTCACATTTATTGCATGGATCCGGAGTTATGCCTTTCTTACAATTCAGAGCCTTTGCAAGTATACGCGCAGTTGATGTCTTACCGGTGCCCCGGGGACCGCAAAATATATATGAGTGTGATATTCTATTATTGGATATGGCATTCCTTATGGTCCTGATATTATATTCCTGGCCGATTATCTCTTCGAAATTCTGCGGTCTCCACTTTCTGTAGAATGAAATGTAATTCATAAGATTATAACTACCTGATCACCGGATAATAAATAATAACAAATGACCGTGCCGCAGATTTCGACTTATAATAACAAGTGCAACTCATGTAGTTGACTCCAGCCAGGCTTCCTTGTGGCACCCGGAGAATATTACTTACCGCTGCTTCCTTTCGGACCTGACGGGGTTTGTAACTTTCCGCCGCACAAGACCCAACCTTCAACATCACTTATCACGAGCGCTAGACATTACTATCATAAGCCTCGAATCTGCTAGTCAGCCTCACTATAGCGGATTGTGAGTTACAGGGCACCGCTAGCTCCCCACCTAGCACGGCCAATTTGATTATATAAAATTAATCAAAAAAATAAAACTGGCTAATGTGTTCTTAGCATAAAAATAATTATTGAAGATTTAATTTAAAGGTGTAGAATTTTTATTTCAGTAAACAGTCGATTAAAAAATGACTGAACTCGACCAGGAAAAAATTTTATCTATTATATCCGTATGACCAGATCAAGAAGGGAAACCAATAAGACCAAAATTTCTTTAAGTTTCGCAACTCATATGATAACTGACGCTTATGCCAGTTTCATTGTGGGACTCATTCCGGTACTGGTCCAAAGATTGGAACTATCTCTTTTTCTGGTCAGTATTCTATCTGCGGTTAATTTTCTTTCCAATAATTTTACACAACCGGTATTTGGATACCTTTCGGACAAATACGGCATAAGATATTTTTTAATTGCCGGACCATTTTTTACTGCCATATTTTTAAGCATTATAGGAGTCACACCGTTTTACTGGTTGATCCTGATATTTTTATTCCTGGGAAATCTTGGAATTGCAGCCATTCATCCTCCAACTGCCGCTACAGCAAGCCACATTGGGGGCAGGAGAAAAGGATTGCTTAATTCAATAATATCTTTTGGAGGTACAATAGGTTTTTCTTCGGGTTCATTATTTATTATTTTGATAATCAACAAACTGGGAATTAAATATACGCCTCTGACAATGATCCCCGGGGTTATTCTGGCTCTTGTTCTGCTCAGATTTCCTCCATCCGTTTTCTACCCCGGAGCTAAAAATATCGGAGCAGGATTCATCGATAAAATTAAAAAACTTAAGAAGACGAAATTTATCTTACTTCTACTCATTGCTTTTGCTTCTTTTTCAAGAGATGTGACCGTTCTTTCTATGTTTACTTTTATACCTTTATATTTTACCCGTCAGGGAGTAAAACTCTTGAATTTTGGATATATAATCCTGGTTTTCGGTTTACTGGGAGGAATAGGCGGCCTTCTTGCTGGCTACTATTCGGATAGGATAAGAATAAGAACGGCAGTTATACAGGCAGGATTGATTATTTCGGTTCCTCTTTTCTTTTTAATGTTCAGGGTTCCACTTAATTTATCGATAGCACTTTTCGTAATAGCGGGTTTTTTTGCATCTTCTACACTGCCCTTATGCATAAGGGTTGTGCAGGATATTTTTCCGCGCAACGTAAGTCTTGCTTCCTCGATGGTCATGGGGGTATCGGGAGGGTTTGCGAGTGCTTCTATAATCCTTCTTGGAAAAATTGCCGATAATATTGGAATAGTAAAGACTGTAAGCTATGTCCTGATAATCCCCGTTGTGGCATCCCTGCTTTTATTTCTGTTTCCTAATGTAAGATCAAGATATAAGTAGATAGAAATTTAAAATGTAATAAAGCAAGAAATGAATAAAGATTATAGCAAATTCAATAAGTCCCAGATCTACCTTTCGGCGGGAAGCCATTTTATTACAGATATTTATCAGAGTTTTATTATAGGACTCATACCAATCCTCACTTTGAAGTTTGACCTGTCTCTTTTTAAAGTTGGCCTTCTTACCGCCACAGGCTTAATCGCAAATAGTCTCTTTTCTCCTATTTTTGGATATTTTTCTGACCGTCAAAACCTGAAATATTATATTATTGCCGGACCACTTTTCACTTCCATCTTTCTCAGCCTGATTGGGATACTTCCCAACTATTACTTCTTACTGGCTTTTATATTTCTTGGCAACTTGAGTATCGCAGCATACCATCCAGCCAGTGCCGCTATTGCTGGACACTTCGGAGGCGGAAAAAAAGGACTCGGAAGCTCTATCATTAATTTTGGAGGGATTACCGGAAGTGCACTTGGTTCTCTTTTAATAATACTGGTGATTGAGAAACTCGATATAAAATTCACACCCTTTGCCATGATTCCGGGATTAATCACAGTTATTATCCTGTTTAAACTAATGCCCCGCACACAGGGAAACAACTCCGGTAATTTCTCTGATCTTTTTTCAAGAACTAAAAAATTAGATAAGAAAAAGTTACATCACCTATCCTCGATTATATTTACTATTTATTCTTTATATATATTATGGCTCACTCTTATTACCTAT
>Ga0208828_1000140_pt1 | contig 33041 bp, 32 predicted proteins | sample Kivu_160m_FD_185487 | JGI IMG/M metagenome (GOLD analysis project Ga0208828, IMG submission 185487) | Freshwater microbial communities from Lake Kivu, Western Province, Rwanda to study Microbial Dark Matter (Phase II) - Kivu_160m (SPAdes)... | ecosystem: Environmental > Aquatic > Freshwater >... | reverse complement strand
ATATCGCAGAGTATCTCCGCCTCACGCCACACCGCTTCGCCCGTAAGGCAGCGCCCCACATTACAGTAAATCGAATTAGGTATGTAGGAGCCGGGACCATAGGGTATGAAGCCCACACCCGGCATGTAGACCTCCGGTTTGCCGAGGTCGGAGGCTGTATATCCGGCAGCGTAGCCCAGCTCGGTGGTCAAGATTATCTCGGCTAGCTTCTCCCTGACATGGGGTGCCTTATGAACGTTGTTCACCTCAGCGGCAAGAGCTGCGTTCCCCAGGACTATATCTCCGATAGCTGGCTTGCAGCCGGAATAGGAGTGCCGATGGAACAAAGCGAACAGCAGAGCCAGCACGCCGCCATGCTGCCATTCACCGGCAAGGAAGACTCTTTCCCAGGGCACGAAACAGTCGTCAAAAATCACGTAGGAATCCGTGCTGCCGGGCATGAAGCCGCGCTTGAAATGCTCCCTGGGCCTCAAGTTATGTACTGTAACCACCTGCTTCACTCCATCCCAGTCACCCGGGACGGCGAAGGCTACGGCGTAGTCTTTGTCCTCAGGTCGCAATGCCCGGGTGGGTACTGCCAGTATCTCATCAGCCACTGATGCCTCTGAGATGTGCACCTTGCAGCCGCTGACCACGATACCATCGCTAAGCCTTTCTTTAATACGCACATAGGCATCCGGGTTCGGCTGGTCGGCAGGTCTCAGCATCCTGTCGCCCTTGACATCCGTCTGAGCGCAGCAACCCACCAGGTCCTCGGTCTGGAAACGGGCGAGCCACTTCTTGAAGTTCTCATGGTACTGGGTGGCACCCTTGTTCAACTTGTCCGCTTCATAAGACACATTGTAGATGCCATTAACGGCGTCGATGCCCATACACCGCTGTATGCAACCGCCTACCTTCTGGCAGTACATTCGGGTCATGTCCTGTTTATTGTGCAGGTCGTCGGTGTTCTGATGGACATGGGTGAAACGGTTAATTCTTTCACCGGTGAGATGAGAAATGGCGGTGCACAGGTCCTGGTTCTCCGGCCTGGCTGCTTCCTCGAATGTGGTTCCCATGACATCCAGACAAGTCATCTGACATTCATCGGTGCGGTCGATTAGCTCACCATTGAAATAGACATTCCGCTTCATCTTTGATAGACCTTTGATATACTGTTCCTTAGTTCTCACTTTGCTCCTCCTTAATATAATGGGAATAGACTTTATAATGCTACCACTTTACGGCAAAAAAGTCATATCTGGTCACGTTGCCTCAAATTCGCGTTTTAAATTTCGCTCAAAAAATGTTCAATTTACCTGCAAAAGTGTTGGTTTTGTGCTAGAATTGAGGCCACTGAGCACACATAATTCCTATTAACGCTATGTTTCCTTGGAAATCGTTTGCCCTCCATTCGGTACAGACCTGCCGCAGCTTGCTGATTCCCAAATTGATGAAGGCATGGCAACTCCATTCCAACAGTTTTAACCATATCAATCCTACAATACGGAGGTAAAATAATGGAAAATGCGAAATACCAGTTCACCAGAACACTACGCTGTAAAAACCTTAACGTCCCGGGTACCCTTGGCAAGCTGGCTACGACTATCGGTAAAATCGGAGTAGATATCGGAAATTTAGCAACGGTGCATCTGGGGCATTATTACACCATCAGAGATGTGGAGGTACTTCTAAAGAGCCAGGAGCAGCTGGCGCATTTAATAGAAGAGGTATCGAAGCTTCCGGAGGTCACTGTTCTGGAGGTCAGGGACGATGTGCTCGACCTTCACAAGGATGGAAAAATCAAGACGGTAAGCATCCATCCTATCAACTCAATAGACATACTGAGGAAAGTTTATACCCCCGGCGTTGCCGAGGTGTGCAGGTTAATCTCGGAGCGGCCAGGTCTTAAATATACATACACAAATATCCCATACTCAGTGGCTATTGTCACTGACGGCACTGCCATACTCGGACTGGGTAACATAGGTCCGGTGGCAGGAATGCCCGTTATGGAGGGAAAGGCTGCCCTGCTTCAGGAGTTGGTCGGAGTTAGTGGGATTCCCATCTTATTGAGCACTACAGACTCTGACGAAATTGTAGAATCAATAAAATATATCGCTCCGACATTTGGAGGAATCCAGCTAGAGGACATAGCCTCTCCAAGATGTTTCCCTATTCAGGACGCGTTAGAAAAAGAACTGGATATACCCGTCATGCATGATGACCAGCAAGGTACCGCCGTGGTGACACTGGCAGCTTTGCTTAATGCCTGCAAGATTTGCAATATTTCACTTGAGGAGGCGAAGGTCGGACTTATTGGTCTCGGCGCCGCCGGTTTATCTGTTGGAAAGTTTATACTGAAATACACGGGCAAGCCTGCGCTGGGTACAGCCAGGACTGATGCCAGCGTGAAACGGCATGCAGAGCAAGGAGGTATCCCGAGCAATTTAGACGAAATTATGCAAACGGCTGATATCGTTATCGGCACCAGTGGTGTACAGGGGCTGATAAAACCGAACATGGTCAGGAAAGAACAGGTAATTTTTGCTTTAACAAATCCGTATCCGGAAATAGCTCCGGAGCTTGCCACAAAATCGGGGGCGGCTCTGGCTGTCGACGGCAGGACGGTCAACAACTTGCTCGGCTTCCCCGGCATCTGGCGGGGTACACTGGACGCAATGGCTACCAAGATCAACTACGAGATGTATAAAGCCGCCGCCTTAGCCATTGTCGATGCCACGGATGAAGGCGAGCTCGTCCCCAATCCACTTGACCCTAAAGTGCACTTAGCGGTAACTCATTCTGTAGCCAGAGCCGCCGTGGAGTCAGGTGTTTCCCAGCGACCTCTGGATAACGACTATTTCGAGAATACCAACGTTAAAATGCCACCCTGGATATAATTCTACGTCCCGATAGATAGATTGATATTTCCCATCGTCATTGAAGCCTTTCTTTCTGTCATTGCCACATCCTTCTGCAGAAGGATGTGGCAATCTCAGTGGTGAATATGACGTTAGATTCTTCGCTGCGCTCAGAATGACACGATGTGGGTTGAGATCGCCACGGGGCTGCACCCCTCGCGATGACATAATAAGTTGCCTCTTTTCATTTTGCTAAAAGCGTGGTATCGTAAGTTAGGGCTGCTGACCTGAAAGAGAAGTGCTGATGGTTGAACATGAAGTTGTGCATGTCGCAATAGCTCCACCGGCTGCAATTGATGAAGAGCTGGTAAAGAAGGTGTCAGCCATCGTGGCGACGAATCTCTACGAGACGCGGCTTCGCCTCGCAGGAAAGATTCCGAAACTCATCGCCCACTATGACAACATGCAGATTGCAGAATCAACTGCCCGGAGCCTTAAGGAGCTGGGGTTGGTGGCGATTGTGTGCACCGATTCGGAGCTTCGTAAATCTCCACAGATATACAGGGCACACACCCTGAAATTGGAGGAGCAGGCAGTCTTATTCTCGGACAGGGGTGGTCAGACAATGAGAATGGAGTCAGGGGAGATTTTCCTGGTGCTCAGGGGCAGGATGCAAACTTACATCGAGAAAGAGGTAACCAGGACCACAAAAAAGCTAAATATAACAGCAACTGTATTAATGGGCGGCATTCCTATTAGAAAAAAGGTTAAGGAAAAAACCGTGGAGCGGTCAGTTCAAACTGAAGGTTTTATGAGGTTTTACTACAGGGTGTCTCCGGAGCCAGTAATAGAGATACTTCAGCACGACTTCGACTACTCGTTCCTGGGAGCGGAGATGGCTTCTTCCTCTATGGCAAATCTCAACACCGCCGTTGCGAAAGTTAAAAACGCGTTCCCACAGGCGATTTTCGATGACAGGCTGGTAGCACCTTTCGGTGCGGATGCGCATTCCGCCGTGTCAAAAGAAAACATTGAGATGCATTGCAAACTGATTTACTGGTACCATCAGGCTGTAAAATCCTGAATCCCAAGCTCTAAATCCCAGATTTTTCGCTGCGCTCAGAATGACAGCGAGGGTTTCTCTTATTTAAGTTCAAAACACAAGATTTTGATTACCTGCCCTTATGTCATTCTGAGGGAGTGAGACGACCGAAGAATCTCAATCAGGATGTATAACCTACGTAGCGTTCGCCCTAAAGTGAATGGCACGTATCAAAATTATTACTTATCCCAGGTTAAACAGGAATGTCAGGCCCTCTGTGTCAGCTTGCGCCAGTGGGAGAGAAACGTTTCCCTGTGCTGGTAGATGTGAATCGCCACCAGTATTGTGAACGTCCAGCTCCATACCCACATCGGGAATAATATGTAGCGCTCCTCGCCTGATACAGCACTGACCCAACCACTGGCGATATCTATCGCCCCAATTACCATCATCAACACGGTGACCGTTAACCTGCTCACCCGGTACGACTTTTTGTTCTTGAACAGAACCACCAGCAGGCGCCAGTTTTGAAGGAAATGCAGTATCAGAAAACACAGCACGACGAAAGCAATCGGCAAACTTACCAGCCTCGCCATATCGATATCCAGGCATCCCAGAAAGAAAGGCTGTAAGCTCACAACCAGAGCCGCTACGGATATAGTCAGCACCACGACAGTGATTCGCTTCATCTTGCTCGTGTACATGTCCATCTAAGCCTTCCTCCTTACCTTGAGCTTGCTGGCTAGTTCACTTATTCAGTCTATGGCACGTCAGGCCGATTATACAACTAAGAAAATCGAAAGGAAAATCTGCTTGCCTGTAGAATCAGCTTGACTGCTATCCCCGCCTAATCTACAATGATAGTGGCAGATTATTATGCTGGTTTGCCTTAATCAGAAACTGAGCGGTGACCCGCTCCACTCCCCGTGTGCAGATTCTGTTACCTCATTTTCTGACTCCCCGTTTTGCTATCAGAGGAGACTAACCATTGGCTAGATTTTCCTTCTTTCCCAGAGAAGAAAAGTTTTTTGTCCTCTTCGACCAGAGCGCTCAGAATGTGGTTAAGACAGCACAGCAGCTGAGAGACATGGTGAACACGTGGGAGAATGTTAAGGAAAGGGTAGGGGTAATAACCAAACTGGAGCATGAGGGAGACGCTATCACTCATCAAATTATCGCACAGCTACACCGTACCTTTGTTACCCCTCTGGACCGTGAGGATATCGCCCTGCTGGCTGAATCTCTGGACGATATAACTGATTTCATCCACTCAGCGGCAGATGCTATGCTTCTCTACAAGGTGGAGCGTCCTACCGAGAAGGCCAGGGAGCTAGCCGAAATCGTGGTGCAGGCGGTAATTGAGGTCGAGAAGGGGGTGTCCGCAATACATGGCCGCATTGACCGGGATAAACTTCTTAAACTGTGCGTGGAGATTAACCGCCTGGAGAATGTAGGGGACAGCGTTTATCGCTCGGCGTTGGCAGAGCTTTTTATTAACTCAACAGACTATGCTCACCTCATCAAGTGGCGTGAGATTTACGAGGATATAGAAACTGCCATAGATAGGTGTGAGGATGTGGCTAACGTCCTGGAAGGCGTGGCGCTGAAATATGCCTGAACACCTATGGCAGACTTGTCTCTAACTCAGCCTGGCAGGATACGGTGGATTTAAACTTAGCATTCATAATTTTTATCATCCTCGTAGCCCTGGCTTTCGATTTTACCAACGGCATGCACGACGCCGCTAATTCCATTTCCACAATTGTCTCCACCAGGGTTTTATCCCCTAGACAGGCTGTCATCTGGGCAGCCTTCTTTAATTTCGTGGCTTTTCTTATATTCGGTACGGCGGTGGCTACGACAATCGGCAAGGGAATGATCGACGTCAATACAGTGACTCCGACCGTAATACTGGCGGGGGTTACCGGCGCCATTTGCTGGAACATGCTCACCTGGTATCTGGGGCTGCCTACCAGTTCCTCTCATGCCCTGATTGGCGGATATGCCGGAGCCGCCATAGCCAAGACCGGTTTCGGGGTAATTATAGCCATCGGCTGGTACAAAACACTGCTTTTTATTGTGCTGGCACCTGCTATCGGTCTGGTTCTAGGTTTTCTATTAAAAATTGCTACAACCTGGCTTGTACGCAAACAAACACCGGCTGCAGTCGATAAGTGGTCACGGGTTTTGCAACTTTTTTCCGCAGCCCTTTATAGTTTGGGGCACGGCGGCAATGACGCACAAAAAACTATGGGCATTATAACCAGCCTTCTCTTTGCCGGGGGCTTGATCAGCGAATTCATGGTGCCTCTCTGGGTCGTCCTGAGCGCACACGCCGCTATTGCCATGGGCACCTTGACCGGTGGCTGGCGGATTGTTAAAACAATGGGGCAGAAAATCACCAAGCTAAGACCTATTGACGGCTTCTGCGCTGAGGCAGCCAGCGCTTTCAGTATTTTCTTAGCCACTCATATGGGTATTCCAGTGAGCACCACCCACGTTATCACCGGCGCTATATCTGGCGTGGGTTCGGCGAACCGGCTTTCGGCGGTGCGCTGGGGTGTGACGATTACCATAGTTTGGGCATGGATTTTTACTATCCCGGGTGCCGCTATCATAGGTGCTGTCATTTATTCTCTAATTAGATTTATTCCATTAAGCTGAAAAGGCATAGCCTCGGTGGCCAGCGACGTGTATAATTAAAACATTGGGGAGGTAAGAACAATGGAAATGAGTGCCGGTTTTCGCAAAGGATTTCAAGAAATTCAGGACAGGGTCATGGCTATGGGCGATATGGTAATTAAAGAGATACACCGCTCCATTGAGGCATTGAAAAAGCGGGATTTAAAGATGGCACACCAGATAATTGCCGCTGATGCCCAGATAGACGAGCTACGATTCGCTATCGAAGACAGGTGCATTGAGCTTGTGGACAAACAGAAGCCAAAGACCAACGACCTGCGTATCATTGTGGCTGTGCTCAGCATCATAACGGAACTTGAGCGAATCGGCGATTATGCCGAAGGAATTGCCAGAATTGTAGTCATGATTGGCGATGAGCCGCCCTTAAAGCCGCTGATTGATATCCCCCGGATGGCAGAATTGACCACCGAGATGATTGATAAAAGCCTCAAGTCTTTCGTCACCCGCGATGTAGAACTGGCAAAACACGTAGTCTCCATGGATAACGCTGTGGATGGTCTATATGACCAGGTTTTTCGTGAGCTTCTCACCTTCATGATGGTCGACCCCAAGACCATTAACCGCGCCACCAGACTAATCTGGGTGGCCCACAACCTGGAACGTGCCGCCGACAGGGTAACCAATATCTGCGAGCGCGTTGTCTTTACCGTCACCGGTAAGATGGAGGAACTGGAGATTTCCACATATTAACAGGCTAACCCGTAATTGCGAGCCGTTCACTTTTTGTCATTCTGAGCCCTTCGTAACCGCTCATCCTGAGCCTGTCGAAGGATGATCACCTTTGTCATTCTGAGCGTAGCGAAGAATCTCAGCCCTGTTTGCATACTGAGCCAGATCCTTCGTCGTCCTTCCAGGGAAGGACTCCTCAGGATGACAGTGGCGAAGGGCTCCCTCAGAATCACATGTCAAGGTGCCGGGACTGCCACGTCGCTTACGCTCCTCGTAATGACTATGAGCGTTCTCATCAAATAGGCTTTAGCCAGTTGACCATAACAATATCGTTCTGTATAATTCTGCTCGGCCATACTGGCTTATAAGAACACAATGAAGAAAGGGGGTGACGCTATGATAATACTGAACCGCCGCACCTGACGCGGGTGCCGGATGCATGTCGTGCATCATTCTCTAGCACCTGCTATGCGGGAAATCCGTAACGTCGCCCTGATGTTCCTGCTTCGCTAACTCTCCATCAGCTCCTCGTTATGGTTATCCGCATGGTAGGAAAATCATAACGAAAGGAGTTTTAATGTCTGCGTTTTCTCGTTTCCTTACCTCCCGCTGGGGTCCGATTATTACTGGCCTGGCCGTAGGAATTCTGGCACCCGTGCTGGTTAAACTGGGCAACCCCGGTAACATGGGAATCTGTGTAGTCTGCTTCAACCGCGACATCGCCGGTGCTCTGGCTTTGCACCGCGCCAGCGTGGTACAGTACATTCGCCCTGAGATAATCGGCTTTGTGCTCGGAGCTCTTATCGCGGCTCTCTCCTTCAGAGAGTTCAAGCCGCGCACCGGCTCGGCACCACTGGTACGTTTTCTGCTGGGCATGTTCGCCGTTTTCGGTGCCCTGGTCTTCTTGGGCTGCCCGTGGCGGGCCTATCTACGCTTGAGCGGTGGTGATTGGACCGCAACCTTCGGCATTTTAGGTCTTATAGCTGGCATCGGCATAGGCATCGGTTTCTTAAAATTCGGATTCAGCCTGGGACGCAACCGTCCGGCGCCAAAAGCTCTGGGATGGGTCATGCCTACCATAATGGTAACCCTGCTTATACTCGTAATACTGGCTCCACAATTCGGACGGGATGCCGAAGGAAATCCAACCGGCCCGATATTTTTCTCCACCACAGGCCCGGGTAGTCAGCACGCTCTGCTTATCATATCGCTGGCTGTCGGGCTCTTCATCGGTTTTCTGGCTCAGCGCAGCCGCTTCTGCACCGTGGGAGCCATACGAGACTCAATCTTGCTCCGCGAAAATCATCTTCTTTACGGCGTCATTGCTTTCATCGTGGCTGCCTTTATCACCAACCTGGCGCTCGGTCAGTTTCACCCCGGCTTCCAGAGCCAGCCGGTAGCTCAGACAAACGAATTGTGGAACTTCGGCGGCATGGTATTAGCCGGTCTTGCCTTCACCCTGGCTGGCGGCTGTCCCGGTCGGCAGCTCTTCCTCACTGGAGAGGGCGATGGCGATGCCGGCATGTTTGTCGCCGGAATGGTTGTAGGTGCTGGATTTTCTCACAACTTCAGCATGGCAAGTTCACCAGCAGGTCCGGCTGCGTTTGGACCGATTGCGGTAACAGTTGGACTGGCTATATGTATCGTCATAGGTCTGACCATGCGGGAAGTAAAAACATAGGAGGTTATGATGAGCGATATAAAGACTGTAGACGCTCGCGGCTTGTCATGCCCACAGCCGCCGATGCTCGCCCGGGAGGCTATGAAAAAAGTGGGCAAGGGAACCATTGAAATTCTGGTAGATTCGATTACCTCGCGTGAAAACGTTTCCCGCTTAGCCAGGAATTCCGGCTGGAACGTCACCATGGAGGAGCAACCCGGAGAAATCTATCGTATAATACTACAAAAATGATTTATCTGGACAGCGCAGCCACATCCTGGCCCAAGCCGCCTGAAGTCTTAAAGGCAATGGTCGATGTACTGGAGCGTGCCGGGGGCAACCCCGGCCGCTCCGGGCACCGCCTATCCATTGAAGCCGCACGCGTGGTATACGATGCCAGGGAAGATATTTCCCGCTTCTTCAACATCAGCGACCCCACGCGAATTATCTTCACCAGCAATGGAACTCAAGCTATAAACATAGTCCTGAAAGGTCTGCTCAAGCCCGGCGACCGCGTCGTTACCAGCTCCATGGAGCATAACGCTGTAATGCGACCGCTACGAAGCCTGGAAGAGCAGGGACTTGTTCTCGATATCGTGCCCTGTGCCCCCGATGGCAGCATAGATGTAAATGATGTCGCCAGGGCGCTAAATTCCACCACCCGCCTCGTGGTCATAAACAATGCCAGCAACGTAGCCGGGACGATATTTCCCGTTGCCGAGGTGGCATCTATGGCTCATCGCGCCGGCGCTATGCTGCTGGTAGATGCCGCACAGACCGCGGGAGTCCTGTCCATAGATATGCAGGCATTCGGAATAGACTTTCTTGCCTTCACCGGGCACAAGGGCTTACAGGGTCCCCCGGGAATCGGCGGACTTATCATCGGCGACCACGTCGACACCTCACAAGTTGAACCTCTAATTCGAGGAGGCACAGGAAGTCAATCGGAGATTGAGGAGCAACCGGAATATCTCCCCGACAAATTTGAGAGCGGTACACCTAACATTGTCGGAATCGCCGGTTTGCGCGCCGGCATAAACTGGATTATGGACAGGGGTATTGAGACAATCCGTGAACAGGAGAAAGAGCTTACCGGCGCTCTCATCGATGGTCTGTCTGATATAGCAGGTGTCCAGATATACGGAACCCGTGACCCCGAAAATACGGTAGCCATCGTATCCATCACCGTCACGGGCAGGCGCGTATCGGAAATCGGCTTTAAGCTCGATGAAGAACACGGCATCCTGACACGCGTCGGACTGCACTGCGCTCCGGCGGCACATAAAACAATCGGCACCTTCCCTGAAGGTACGGTTCGCCTGGCGCCCGGCGTTTTTACCACACCGAACGAGATTAAAGAGGCAGTGCGGGCAGTAGAGAAAGTGGTTGGCTCATGACAGAATACGGCGTCGTCCTGTTCTACACAACTTCATCGGCTATGCGCGCTGAAAAGCTGCTGACGAAAAAAGGATATACCGTCAAGCTTGTTCCTGTGCCCAGGCAATTCTCCAGCGATTGCGGCATCGCTCTGCGCTTCGACTGGCACCATCACGAGCAGGTCAGGTCAGAACTGGATAAGGCACACGTCGAGATGGACGCCATACATCACCTGTGAAACGGGCTTTCTGCGGCTGTATATGATGCTAGCCGACCTGTTTAAGCTGCCCCGGGAAGGTCGGCTCGTGTCTTACATCTACCGGTATCGGGTATCTTATGCCTCGCTCATGAGTAGCCTCAAGCCCCCTGATTACGCTGTCGAATAACTTGATGGGAATGGTGAACGCCATCTCGTCATCCTGCGTCATCGCCCAAACTCTATCGCCGTTTCCGGGCAGCACCACCTTTGGCTCTTTGGTCTTGAACGTTTGCACGACTCCCTCGGTGCAGGTTCCAGCCTTGCCGCTGAAAAGAGACTGCACGCTTATGCCAGTTTCCTGGGTGGCTCCATGTACCAGCCTCATAACCTGCGCCGGATTGCAGAAAATCATGACCATGTCCGGCTCAATCCTGGTTCTCTCCAGCGGAGAGAAAATCACGCCCCCGTACTCTCCCTTGTTCAGCTTCACACCTGCTACAGACTCTATAGCTATCCCGGCAGCATTATCACTGGCGGCATAGTTCATGACTTTCATGAATTCCATTAAGCCATCCTTAATCTCCGGCTCTGACTCGCTCCATCCGTAAGTGTAAGCTACGATTGGACAGGCATTGTCCTCAGCGGTCATGCCCACAGTCCAGCCATACTTGCGGCTCAATGCCATCCCCACGCAGACATTTGTCTTGAAGCCCATGTCCTTAAGAGGTCGCCTGGTCTTCTCGGGAAAATCACCAGCGCTTTTCACCAGCTTCACGGCTATGGGAAAGGTAAGCGGCCTTATGAGCCTGTTAAGCGCCTGCGCTCCTGCAACCAAGTCCGGCATGATGTCACCTCCAGTCTGGATTTCCGGGTTTATTATACAGGAAAAAATAATGATGAGGCTTTAGTCTCGCTGGCAAAATCTTTTTCCTCTCTCCCCTGGCGGGAGAGAGCTAGAGTGAGGGGGATTAAGAAGAAGTTTCACCCTCACCTTAATCCTCTCCCATCAAAGGGAGTGGAAAGAAGGGTAGACCTCCCCACCAAGGGGAGAGGGGGCAACAAAGTATCCTCTCTCCCCTGGCGGGAGAGAGTTAGAGTGAGGGGGAAAATAAACAGAGCCGGAAGTCTGTACTTCGCCTCCCGCTCATCCTGAACCAGGCCCTTCGTCACCGCTCATCCTGAGCCTGACACTTCGCCTCCCGCTCATCCTGAACCTGTCGAAGGATGACCACCATGTTCTTAGAGCCTTTATTGGATTGAGATCCTTCGTCGCTTCGCTCCTCAGGATGACAAGTAGCGAAGGATTACCTCAGAATGACACCCATTGTCATTCTGAGCGTAGCGAAGAATCTCAGCCCTGTTTGCATACTGAGCCAGATCCTTCGTCGCTTCGCTCCTCAGGATGACAGTGGCGAAGGGCTCCCTCAGAATGAAACGTAAGGCATGTCGGGCAAAGACAAAAAGCTATGAAAAATGATAAAATAACCCATACGTTTTGCCTTTGAGGTTAATTCGATTATGATTGAAGAACTTTTACCCGGACTATACAGAGTTGAAATTCCCCTTCCCAGAAGCCCTCTGAAAGCCCTGAACTCATACGTGGTAAAGGGAGGGGACAGGTTTCTGATTATCGACACGGCGATGAACCGCGAGGAATGCCTGAATCCAACGCTATCGGCTTTAAAAAAGCTGGATATCGACCTTAACCGGACGGACTTCTTCATCACCCACCTGCACGCCGACCATTCAGGTCTGGTTGGGAAGCTGGCGACAGATACTTCCAAAGTCTACTTTAACAAGACTGAAGCCTCCTTTATCAGTTTTCAACCATCACCGGACTACTGGGAAAAACACTTTGTCTTTTACGCCGCCAACGGCTTCCCCGAGGATGAGATGAGAAGAGTATGGGAGGGACACCCCGGCTACCGGTACAGCTCAAGACGCAAGATTGAATTCACCACCACGGTGGAAGGAGACGAGATAGAGGTCGGCGATTACCTGTTCAGGTGCATAGAAACGCCGGGGCACTCCCCGGGGCATATGTGTCTTTACGAAGCCAGCAAGAAAATCCTCGTCTGCGGCGACCACATTCTCTTCGACATCACGCCTAACATAACCCACTGGGAGCAACTGGATAACTCGCTCAAGCACTATCTAACAAATCTGGATAAGGTTTATAAGCTCGATGTGAATCTCGTTTTGCCCGGCCACCGCAGGCTGTTGAAAGACCACAGAAAACGGATTAACGAGCTGCAGGAGCACCATCGAAGCAGGCTGGACGAGGCATTAGTTGCCCTGGAAAGTGGCGAGAAGATGGCCTGGGATGTAGCCCCTTATATAACCTGGGATATAGAATTTAACTCGTGGCAGGATTTCCCCTCGGTGCAGAAATTCTTTGCCATCGGGGAGACGATCGCCCATCTCGACTACCTGGCAGCTGACGGCAGGATACGCAAAGATACGAAAAACCACAGGGTAATGTATTCATTATCATAAGATTCGCAATTAAATAACGGGAGAAGACGTAAATGGAATTTATGGAAGCCATAAAAGGACGCCGCAGCATAAGAAAGTATCGTCCCGACCCTGTCCCGGAGGAAGCTCTGCAAGCCGCTCTGGAAGCGGCAAGATTGGCTCCATCCTGGTCTAATACCCAGTGCTGGAGGCTAATCGTAGTACGAGACAAGGAGACAAAGTCGAAGCTTGCCGACACGCTGAAAGGTATCAAAGCTGGTAGGACCAATCCGGCGGACGAAGCCGTCCGAACCGCGCCCATCGTCATAGCCGCCTGCGCCGAGCTCGGAGTTACCGGATACTCCCGGGACGAAAACGGGGAGAACAAGCTGGCAACCGACAAGGGCGAGGCATGGTATATGTTCGATGTGGCTCTGGCGATGCAGAATATGTCTCTGGCTGCCCATTCTCTGGGACTGGGCACGGTTCATACCGGCCTGCTCGACGCCGCTGCCGCCGCCAGGATTCTGGGCTTACCTGACAATGTTGTCGTTGTCGAGTTACTACCCCTGGGCTGGCCGGATGAGGAACCGGCGCCCCGCCCCCGAAAGGAAATCAACGAGTTCGTGTTCTTCGAAAAGTATGAGAGGTAAATAATGAGTCGCAGTTACCGAAACGACAATATAGTGCCGGTACTGGCAATAATAGTCCTCTGCTTCCTGGTATATATAACCACCGAAGCAGCCAGGATGATGGGGCACAACCTTGTACCGCTGCTCGGGCTGAGCACTGTGTCCTTCCTGTCGCAGCCCTGGACAATCGTGACCAACCTGTTTGTCCATGGCAACATCTGGCACCTGATATTCAATATGCTGACCTTATATTTTTTCGGCACTTTCTTAATCAGGCTCATCGGGATTCGCGACTTTCTCATAATATATTTCGGCGGCGGAATACTGGGCAATATATTCTTTATGTTTTTCGCTATCTTGAGGGATTCTATCTTTATGGATCCGAGATTTCTTTATGCCATAGTTATCGGTGCCTCCGGCGCCATCTTCGCACTGGGCGGCACGCTCGCCCTGCTGACGCCGAAGCTACGAGTGTACATCTTTCCCATACCTGTACCAATGCCTCTGTGGGTGGCAGTGCTGATAGGCTTTGCCATACTGTCTTTTATGCCGGGCATTGCCTGGCAGGGACACCTCGGCGGCCTGGTTTTCGGCTTAATAGCAGGTCTTATGCTCCGCAGACGGATACGCACCCCGTTATCTTAGTTTGCCCGCAATAACATGCGAAGTCGGCATTTCAACAAAGCAGGCTTAAACCGCTTTCTTTCTTCGCTGGAAGACTCGACCGAAGATGTTGTAAACCTGTATATAACCCCCGCCTCTTTCCCGGACTATGCGGATGCGCTGTCCTTAGGGGCAAAGTACGGCACCCATGCCCTTGAGATTAAGGAGGCAGTTAATACCGGGGCGGTAATCAGCAACGCCGAGAAATACGGCACCGGTGCCGCCGTATTCTGGAACGGGCTGGGCAACAATCATATCGTCCTGCCGCCATTCCCCATCGCTGAGAACAAGGCCTCCACAGGCAAGCTTGACATCTCAATCCTCCGTGAAGTCCTGAAGCAGAAATATGTCATTGCTGTCGTGCTGGTAACCTGGGGCTGGTATGCCTTAGGCGTGTTCGACGCCGGCAATCTGGTGGCGTCTAAAACGGGCACCGGATATATACACAAAAAACACAGTAAAGGCGGCAGAAGCCAGAAGAGATTTGCCCGCAGGACCGAGGAGCAGAAAAAAGATTTCCTGCGCCGGGTCAGCAACAGGATTGAGGAGAGATTCGAGAGCTTCGCCCCTGATTACATCTTTTTCGGCGGCAACAAGCTGATTTTAAAGCCGCTGATACAGGAGTCTGGCTACCTGCGGGCGAAAGCCGGCAAAATATCGCCGCGAGTTCTTGATGTAAGGTACGCTGATAGAGAAGCCCTGGCAGGCAGCCTGGCAGAAATAACCAGGTCCTTAGTTTTCAGCTTCTAATGTAAAAGCTCACCCTCACCTTAATCCTCTCCCATCAAGGGAGAGGAAAGAAAGGTAGACCTTCCAACCAAAAGGAGAGGAAAGAAGGGTAGACCTTCCCACCAAAAGGAGAGGGGAAACCAAAATATTCTCCCTCCCCTGGCAGGAGAGAGTTAGAGTGAGGGGGAAAATAAACAGAGCCGGAAGTCTGTACTTCGCCTCCCGCTCATCCTGAGTCAGACCCTCCGTCACCGCTCATCCTGAGCCTGTCGAAGGATGAGCCCCATTGTCATTCTGAGCGTAGCGAAGAATCTCACCCTATTCCTCTCCCATTCCTTATACTACGCTCAGGACGGGTGGCAATTCCCGGTTAAACCGTATAGAATATGACAAGCCATTATCGCCAAAACGTTAACTCCCGGAGGTTAAAATCATGAAGAGTAAATTATTCGGTATACTGGCGGTCATCATACTGGTCGGGATGTTATTCCCCGCATGTACACCCGGCGAAGTCAAAGTGCCGGCGCCCCCTGATATTAACCCCATCATTTTCGTTCATGGCTTTGCCGGTTCATCAGCCCAATTCGAGTCGCAGGCTATGCGCTTCGCCAGCAACGGCTACCCCGCCAGCTATATAACAGCCTATGAATACGATTCCTCCCCCGGTCTCTCCCCCGATTTTCCACCGGAGAGTGTTCTTGCCGGCATCGACCAGCATATCGCCGCCGTTACCGATGACACCGGCGCCGATAAGGTTGACATGGTCGGACATTCCCTGGGCACAAAGGTGATGCAGTCATACCTGAGAAGCTCACCGGAGCGCGCCGCCAGGGTCGCCCACTACATTAGTATCGATGGCTTTCCCAGCGCCGACCTTCCCGGTGGAGTGCCCACGCTGGCTCTATGGGCGGGGCTGAGACCACCCACATTCCCCGCTGGCGGCGAAGTGGGAGGGGGAACGAATGTCACTTTCCCTGACGTGACTCACGTGGAGTGCGCCACCTGCCCTGAGGCATTTGTGGAAATGTACAAATTCCTTACCGGGCAGGAACCGGCAACAGATAAGATTGTAGCCGAGCCTTCCGGTAAAATCGAGCTTGCCGGAAGAGCGGTCATTTTCCCCCAAAACGCAGGGGTTGAAGAGCCGGATACCACTCTAGAGATATGGGAAATCGATGGCAAAACCGGCGCCAGGACCGGCAGCCAGCCACAGGCAACCTATACTATGGCTGGAACAGGAGCCTGGGGACCATTCGAGGCAAAACGCGGCGCAAGCTATGAATTTGCCCTGGTACGCGAAGCTTTTATTACTCACTACTACTTTCAGCCTTTTATGAGAAGCGATTACCTGATTCGCCTGAACACGGAGATACCGGGCAAGGGGCTCAGCAGCCACGCCGATAGAAGTGACAGCCACAGTAACCTGCTGATTTCCAGGAATAAGGAGCTATGGGGCGACCAGGGCGCCGACAGCGATGTTCTCGAAATCAACGGCACCAACGTGGTTACCGATGCCATATGCCCGCTGAACCATCTGGTAATCGCCATATTTGTTAATGATAATGGCGCTGACGGAAAAACCGACCTCACCAAACCGATACCTTATTTCTACTCGGCGATTCCGGTTTTCCTAAGCGGGGCTGACCTGAACATCCCCGCGGCTGACCCGCCGGACGGTACCATATCCCTGGTGCTCACACCGCGGGGCGGCGGTGGCAAGACACAGGTGATAAACATGCCAAACTGGGTGTCCTCAGAGCATAGAATCTCGGTGCAGTTCGACGACTTCCTCCAGGCTGAATAATTAAGATGAAGGCTCTAGGAATCATCGGCGGTATCGGGCCGGAATCAACCATCGAGTACTACCGCCAGGTTATTGCCGCATACCGCCAGCGAAAGCAGGACGGAAGCTATCCCCAAATCATAATCAACAGCATCGACATGAAAAAGATGCTGGACTTGATTGAGGCGAACGAACTGGCAAAGCTGACGGACTATCTGCTGGTGGAAGTGCAGAAGCTGGCTAAGGCAGGAGCCGATTTGGGGTTGCTGGCATCCAATTCGCCGCACATTGTATTCGATGAGCTTCTCAGCCGGTCGCCGATTCCGCTGCTGAGCATTGTGGAGGCTGCCTGCGAGGCGACTAAAAAGCTAGGGCTGAAACGACCTGGCTTGCTTGGCACCCGCTTTTCCATGCAGGGGCAGTACTATCCGGACGTATTTTCCAGGGAGGGAATTACCCTGATAACGCCCGGAGTGGAAGAGCAGGTCTACATTCATGACAGGTACATGAATGAACTGGTCAACGGGATTATACTACCTGAAACGCGCGGGCGATTGCTGGCGATAGTCGAGCGGCTGAAAGCGCAGGAAGGCATTGAAGGCTTGATTCTGGGGGGCACGGAGCTGCCGCTGATTTTGCCAGAAAAAACGTACAGCGGCATACCGGTTTTAGATACCACCAGGATTCACGTGGAGCGCGCTGTTGCCCGGATGCTGTCGTAGGGCATCGTCCTAAGTCCGGTCCACCTGCAAAAGCTCGAAGGTTGCCTTCTCGTCCGGAAGGCGGACTGCGTCCGTGCCCGTTATCTCGAAGATAATCACCTCACCTACCAGCCAGGTTTTTACGCCGGGACGCAGGCAGCCGGTGAGTGTCTGCCCCGACCTGCCCAGCGAGGCATGTATATGCAGCGTTGGCTTGCCCTTTTTATCCGGAGCGATTATACCCACGCCGACCACCTCGTGCACACCGTCCACGGGGAGCAGCATCGGTTCGGGCGGCATCTCGTCCGAGCGTCTCGGTCCCACCACCACCTGACCGTCGCCGATGCCGCCAATCAGGACGACCTGACCTGCCGAAATCTTCTTCTCTTCGGCAAAGCTCTCTATGCAGGCAGGGATAATATCTCCGTCTTCAAGCCGGATTACAAACACCCTGCCCGGTTTACCTTCAGATGATTTCATGGCAAGCCTCCTTTACGCTGATGGCTCCATCTTCTGATTTTTAACCTTATCTTTCTGATACTGGTCGACGTACTCAGCCAGCATATCTCGAATGGGAAGATGATAGGGGCATCTTTCCTCGCATTCACCGCACTCGGGCACTCAGCCGCCTTTTCCATAACTGCGCTCCAGCTGCCTGAGAACAGGTGCTTCGGAGGCAACGAAGTTAAACGGGAACACGATGGTCTCGAAGCGTCCTGATGCCACTGCCTTCTTAGCTACATCCATCTGGTGTGAAGTGATGCCGATGTGCTTTACCAGCCCCGTGTCTCTGGCTTTTTCCACCACCGAAATCGGGCCGTCGGAGGCAAGAATCATGTCCAGCGAGTTAAAGTCGCTGATGCCGTGGAACTGGTACAGGTCTATGTATTCAACGTTAAGCCGCTCCAGGCTCAGCTTGAGATGCTTTTCCACGCCCTCCCGCTTTCGTGAAAGAGACTTTGTGGCTATAACAAGCTCCTGTCGCCGTCCTGCTATAGCCCTGCCTATGCGTTCCTCGCTGGTGGTATAAGCGTTGGCGGTATCGAGGAAGTTTATGCCCAGGTCCAGGCATTTCTTGACCACAGCCACAGCCTCATCATCGTTGAGCCTTTGAATCGGTATGCCGCCGAAGCCCAAACGCGAGACGGTCATATCGGTTTTGCCCAGTCTTATCTTATCCAGCGTCCTGCCCCAATTAAATAAATTGCGCTGGCTAATTGTACCACTTCCCGGGGCAAAGTTGCCGGCATTAATTTTGTGACGGAGTATTGAATATATGGAACAGGTTTTATGGCTTCCTAGGGTCCTAAGATTCTAATTTTGACTAGCCAGTCGCTTTGTAAGCATTCCACTGTTTGAGAAGAGGCGCCTGATTCCAAGGCTGCAACAACTCCTTAGAGTCTAATTGTAACTTAATGTTCTGGTTTAGTATGTGTCTTCTATGTTAGAAGTCGTTCTAAAGTCGGCTATTGAGCTATAGTTATTATCAACCTCGATAGACATTCAAATTGTGCCACTCTATGTAATCTGGTGACGGACGCTTTTCAATACCGACTGGAAGTCTAATTGCGCTTCCATGTAAGCGGTAATAATCTCTGCCGTTTTCGTATTCCTCTTTGATGCGGCGACTAACCTCCACTTGCATTGACGGTGTTATCGTAATATAACCTTTATCGAAGAGAGCGTGTAAATCGCGTCTCATAAGAATTCCATTGCTGACAATGTGCTGACCAGATTTAGCATATGGTTTTATATGTGCGGCATCAAGTGCAGGAAGCGTCCTCTCATTTGTTACTGCACATCTGCGTTCATACGCATCTGTCACCGCAATCCGGAATGATCCTTGGCCGAGTCGTGGTAATGCTATAATTGGTTGCCCATATCGTGCCATCTCTTCGCGCACCATGGATGCAATGGGTGTTCGATTTAATCGCTTCCAGAGTGAAAGTCCGGGTTCAACTGTAAGATCATACCTGCGTCCTTGCACGATATTGCTCTTCCAGTCCGAAGGAACTGGTACCCATTCGGCCTCCGGGAGAAAGAAGGGTTGCTTAAGGAGAATACAACCTATTACATAATCAGCTGTATTATTTTCAGCCCGACGGCGGTATTTTTCCACCCGCCTACGCATTTCTATCAAGCTTCTGGCACCGTTCTTTACCTCTAACCAATCCCATGCAAGGCTAATAGGGAGAAGACTTGAATGCACAAATATACCTCCCCCTACTATGTAATCATAGGGACTATGCAACTTGAAAAGAAACAATTCGTCTGGCTTAAGGGCTTTAAATTGACGGTTACCGGACGGCTGCCAAAAGTTGGCCTCGTCCAGTTGATGAAGACTTCTCAGGAGGTCGAACCAATCGCGGTCCGTTATGCCCACATATGCTTGCATGTTCTTCTATCGCCCAACAATTTTATGATCATACGTTATCATATCACACTTGAAAGTGCTGTACATCTTCCGTACTACCCATTTTTTCTAATGACTTTTCAACAGTCACCGCCATTAAACCTCTAACACAAGAGCTAATTAAAGAAACTGACCCCTGCGCAGCTATTCACCACAAGAACTTATTCGATTGCACCTTTTAACTGCTGGCGAGCTCCAGCCTCTTTTGTTGCGGGGGAACTGCGTGTAAAATTATGGTAATATTCAGTCATCACATGCGGGCTACCGGAGAGGCTAAGGAGACAGTCTATGCCGCTTAAAGAAAAGGACAGGAAAATCATAGAAATGCTGGCTAACAATGAGGAGGCTATATCGCGGCTTTACAGCGCCTACTCAGACAGGTTCCCGGAATACAAGGGGTTCTGGTCAGGTCTGGCTGCGGACGAAATAGACCATGCCGGTGAGCTACGCAGGTTGTGTGAAATCGCCGACAGGGGCGGTCTGCATATACGTGAGGGCAGATTCAATACAACTGCCATCAGTACCTTCTCCAGCTATGTGAAACGGGAGTCCGCCCCCGATAGAATAAAAGCGTCATCTCTGATTAACGCGCTGTCTGTCGCCGTGCACATCGAGGAGAGTATCATCGAGAATAAGTTCTTCGAAGTTTTTGAGACGGATTCGGTCAAATTTAAACAGGTCCTGTTAAACCTGGCTGATGAAACCAGGAGGCACCTTGAAAAGGTGCGACAAATGTGGAACGAGCAGAGGAGGGCATGATGGTGAAAAACTATCAAGGAGTCGTTGCCAGTCTCATAGATGGCTATGGCGGGTGGTCCGGCAATGAAGACCGCCTGGCTGACGGCAGGATGACAGACAGGCTGTTCCCCTACCACCAGCTATTCTCCCCCATACAGGTCAACAGCCTCAAAATCAAGAACCGCATCGTCATGGGTCCCATGGGCAATGTGGGCATGCCCGATGAGACCGGCAGACCCGGCAACAAGATGATACAGTACTTCGTGGAGCGCGCTAAAGGCGGCGTGGGGCTTATTACCTCCGGGCTGGTGCTCGCCAGCAATAACGTCGAGGCATCGGTAACAGAGCCGGGCGACCTCAGCCTGCTGCCTCGTATCGACCGCTCGCGCACCGTTTTCCCGGGCTGGAGGATACTGGCTGAGAGCGTGCATGCCTGCGGCGCCAGGTTCTTTATACAGCTCAGCCCCGGGCTGGGACGCGTCGCCTCGCCTGAATGCCTGATAAAGAAGCTGAGGCTGCCGGTATCCGCTTCCTGGAACCCAAACTTCTACATGCCCGCAGTGCCCTGCCGACCGCTGAGAGACGGCGAGTGCCTGAAAATCATAAAGAACGCCGGGCAGGCAGCCGCCGACGCTAAGGCGCTGCTCATCGATGGAGCTTACCTGCACGGGCATGAAGGCTACCTGCTGGAGCAGATGACAAACACGGCTTTCAACCGCCGCAGGCTGGGCCGCTTCGCCGACTGGCAGGCTTTCGGCATCGAGCTGGTGAAACATATTCGCGAGCGCGTCGGCGAGCGCTATCCCATAATGTACCGCATAGACCTGTCACTGGCTTTGAACGAGACCTACGGCAGGCGCATGACAGAGGTTAGCTCACTGAAGAAATTCAGAAGAGAACGCACCGTGGAAATGACGCTGGACTATATGGCTAACCTGGTGAAAGCCGGCGTGGATATGTTCGACGTCGACCTGGGCTGCTACGATAACTGGTGGCTGCCGCATCCGCCCGCGTCGATGCCGCCGGGATGCTACCTGCCGCTGGCTAAGCTGGTCAAGGATTACCTGATGGAGAAAAAGATTAAGTCGAACGCCGGGCTGCCGGTGCCGGTGGTGGCTGTGGGCAAGCTGGGGTACCCTGATTTGGCTGAACACGCCCTGCGCCAGGGGATGTGCGATATGGTCATGCTGGCACGCCCTCTGCTAGCCGACCCCGAGTGGCCCAGCAAAGCCTATGCCGGCAGGGTAAGCGAAATCTGCCCGTGCATCGGCGACCAGGAGGCTTGCCTGAATGAGTTCATCGAGGGCGGACATCCGCAGTGCGCCGTGAACCCGCGCACCGGATTCGAAGATGTGCTTTGCGCCGAGCTTAACCCCGCATCCAGAGCAAAAAAGGTCGCCGTGGTCGGCGCCGGACCGGCGGGAGTGCTCTGCGCCTGCACTGCCGCTCAGCGCGGGCACCGGGTAACACTGTTTGAGAAGCTGGATAAAGCGGGCGGCGAGTTGATTCCCGGCTCCACACCCAAATTCAAATATGACGTAGCCAACTACCTGCAATACCTTAGAAACCTGCTGGACGAAACAGCCCGGAGCTATAAGCTGAAGCTGCGTCTGAAAACGGAGGCTACGCCCGAGCTGCTGAAGAGCGGGAAGTTCGACGCCGTGGTCACCTGCACCGGGGCACAGCCGGTAAAGCTGCCTGTGAAGGGCATCGACCTGCCGCATGTGGTGCAGGCTGTGGATTTGCTACATAACGGCTCTCTGCCGGCTAAGGCAAAAAAGGTGGTGGTTATCGGCGGTGGCTCGGTAGGCTGCGAGTTAGCCTATATGCTCGCCTATGAGATGGGCAGGCAGGTTGCTATCGTGGAGATGCTGCCCTATTTCATGAAAGGGGTGTGCACCGCCAACCGGGGTCACCTGATACACTATCTGGAGAAGGCAGGCGTGCGCTTGCTCAACTGTGCCGTGCTTAAAAGCGTTGACAAAGGCGCGGTGAAAATCATTAAGAATGTCTCCCCCACGGTGCCCGACCCGTACAATACCTGGTCTCCAATACTGCCGGATAATGTGAAGAACCCGCTGGCGAAGAAGATAAAGGTTGAGGAAAAGGAGATAGAGCTGGCGGCGGACCTGGTGGTACTGGCTGTGGGACTTAAGGCGGACGACAGGCTGTACGAGGCATGTGTCAAAGAGCGCGTGGCTCCAGAGATACATAACATCGGCGATTCTTTCTGCGTGGGACGCGTTTTCGAGGCAACCAAGGCTGGATACGCGGTCGGCAGGATTCTCTAGCGCAGATGTGAGGCTCATTTGTTCCCCCTTACTCTAACTCTCTCCCTCCAGGGGAGAGAGAATATTTTGGTGTTCCCTATCCCTCGCCTGTCCTGAGGGGGCATCCTTCGACAGGCTCAGGATGAGCGGATAAAGAGTCTGGAATGACAGGGCAAGGGGCTCAGGATGAGCGGATAAGAAATTTAGATTCTTCGCTGCGCTCAGAATGACATATCTCTAACTGTCATCCTGAGGAGTCCTTCCATGGAAGGACGACGAAGGATCTGGCTCAGGATAGCAAAGGGGTTCATCCTTCGACGGGCTCAGGATGAGCGGATAAGGAGTTGAGAATGACAGGGCGAGGGGCGGGTAGACTGGAGTAGATGCTATATTCACCAATTGATCGCTGTGCTATAATCATGGCTTGAATATAGTATTTCCTGTCACGGCACGGGTTACATTTTATCGGGAGGTGAATTATGTCAAAACAGATTTTTGCGGGACTGGCTGTTACACTGGTCGCAGTATTATTGACTTTCTCCATATCAGCGCCTGTTCTGGCGGCTGACCTGCGCAGCGGGGATATCATCACTGTTGCCAGCGGGGAGGTAGTCGACGATGACCTATATGTAGCCGGCGGCACCATCACCATCGACGGCACCGTTAATGGCGACCTGTGGGCGATTGGCAACACCATCACGGTCAACGGCGAAGTCACCGGCAGCATTGTCGCCGCCGGTCAGACGGTCAATATCAACGGCAATGTCGACCATGCGGCACGGCTGGCGGGAGACTCTGTCAACATCAGCGGCAATGTCAGAGGCGACCTGCTGGTTTTCAGCAGCCAGACGAATATCGCCAGCAAAGCCAAAATCGGCGGCGATTTAATTTTCGGTTCCGGGAACGTGCGTGTAGACGGGCTGGTTGAAGGAGATATCAAAGGCGGCGGTAATCAAGTTGCCATTTCTAACGGAGTGGTAGGGGACATCGAGCTACAGGCTGAGAATCTAACAGTAGCTTCCACGGCGGATATCGGCGGCAACTTAACCTACACCAGCGAAAACGAGGCTGATATTCAGTCCGGCGCTAAAATCGGCGGCAAAACCACACATAATTTGCCGGAGGTAAAGAAAGCCGGTCCGTTCAGCGGCATAGGCGGTAAGGTGCTGGTCTTCCTTATGGCGCTGGTGACAGGACTGATTATCATACTGGTCGCTCCCGGAAGGTCGGCGTCAATAGCTGATTCAATACGAGCTAAACCCTGGGCAAGCCTGGGGTGGGGAGCTGTCATTTTGTTCGCTACCCCTGTCGCCGCCATAATAGCGTGCTTTACGGTCATCGGTATACCGGTGGCGCTGATTGCACTGGTACTTTACGCCATAGCCATCTATATCAGCCAGGTCTTCGTCGGCTTGTTCATAGGGCGCTGGATTATCGGGCGCTTCCGAGAAGTGGAGTCCAGGGCTATTATGATAGGAGCTCTGGCATCGGGGCTGTTTATTATCGCTATACTCAGGCTGATTCCGTTCCTGGGCTTCTGGGTGGGGCTTGCCGTAGCCCTCTTCGGACTGGGAGCCGTGATAGTCTCGGAGACCAGGTCACGCGCTCAAGCCTAGCCAGTTGGAGTAGAAGAAATGCCGGGCTGGAGGTGATGGCTAAATTTCCAACCCCGCCCGGTAACCTTCCTCCACAGCTTCTCTTATGCTGCGCGGCCGGGCACAGTCACCCACCGATAGGACCCGCGCAACCTTGCCCTGTAAGGCAGCCAATAGCTCGGTATCAGGCACAGCGCCAGCCGCCAGCACTACGGTGTCCGCCTCTATTAACTTCTTCTCGCCTGTGCCGGTTTTGATAACGACGCCAGCCCCGGTTATTTCTTCATACTCAACACCTGCCAGCATGGAAACGCCCCTGTACTGCAGCCCGCCCAGCAAAGGCTCCCTGATAAACTGATGAACCCCGGTAGCCCACTCCGTGCCCCGCCGCATGATGGTGACCTTCTTGCCCCGTTCCGCCAGATACAACGCCGTCTCACAACCCACCAGCTCACCACCTATCACCGCCACACGCGCTCCGGTCTCAGCGCCCATAAGAACTTCGCCAGCCTGAAGAACTTTCTTGCTCTTTATGCCCGGTATCTGCGGTATAAACGGCTTAACACCGGTAGCCAGCACCACGACATCCGGCTTGAGTTCCGTGAGCATGTCCACGGTAAACCTCTGCCTCAGCCGTAGCTCAACACCCGGTCTGGTTACCTGACCTAGCAGATATTTTCGAAACATTTCAGTAGTTTCTTTGAACGGAGGCTTTGCCGCCAGCAGCAACTGACCGCCCAATTCATCGCCTTCGTCAAACAAGACCACTTTATGTCCTCTCAGGGCCGCCACCCTGGCAGCTTCCATGCCGCCCGGCCCACCACCCACCACAACCACCTTTTTGGGGCTCTTAGCCGGTTTAAGCTCATACTCCCGTTCCCTGCCCAGAGTCGGGTTCACCACGCAGCAAACCCCTTCTTTGCGCCAGCGAATACTGTCAAGGCAGGTCAGGCAGCATAGACAGGGTCGGATGTCTTCCAGCTTGCCCATCTCCACCTTCTGCGGCAGGTGAGAGTCAGCCAGAAGCGCCTTGCCTATGGAGATAAAGTCAGCCTTGCCATCGCCAATAACGCCATCGCCAAGCTCAGGTGGAATTCTACCCACAACGATAACAGGAACCGAGACAACCTTTTTCACTCCCTCAGCCAGCGGCACAAACGTACATGGTGGCTGCGCCATCGGCGGACACCGTGCTGGCACAACCGTATGAGCGGAAACGTGTATGGCATCCACGCCAGCCTTCTCCGCCAGCTCAGCCACTATCTGCGTCTCCTCCAGAGTTATGCCATCTTCAACGCCTATCTCCATGGCACTGAGACGGCACCAGACGGGATAGTCCCTGCCCACTCTTTTCCTTATAGCCTCTATCACCTCCAGCAGAAATCTAGCCCTGTTTTCCACGCTGCCGCCGTAAGCATCCTGCCGTCGATTCGACAGCGGAGACAGGAACTGCGATATGAGATACCCATGGGCGCCGTGAATCTCAACGCCATCGAAGCCGGCTTTCTCAGCCCGCTCAGCAGCCTCAGCGAATTTAGTCACCAGCGCCGCTATCTCCGAGACGGTCAGCTCTCTGGGCTGTTCGCCTCCTGACGACGGCACAGGCGATGGCGCCACCGGCTGATGTCCGGTTATCTGTGCCGCGGTCTGCCTGCCGGCATGATGAATCTGTATTGCCGCCTTAGCACCGTGCCGCTTTATGGCTTCCGCCAATTTGCTCAAGCCGGGTATAAACCGGTCAGCGTCAATACATATCTGCCTCATGGCGCCTTTACCCACCGGAGAATCCACACAGGAAAACTCCACGATAACAAGGCCGGCACCGCCCTTAGCCCTTTCCTCATAGTAGTCTATTTGCCGGTCTGTCACCGTGCCATCTTTTAAAGCATAGTTCGTCGCCATCGGCGGCATGACCAGCCGGTTCGTAAGCTCCAGGCTTCCTATACGGCCGGGCTGGAAAAGATTCGGAAACTGCTTACTGCTCATACTGGTGATTCCCTCCTGAATTTCTGCCGGGCTAAATCTGCGGGCAACCCAGCTAATCTAGCACACTTTTAAGCTCGCCTTCAACAAAAAGGCTATCCAGATGCTTTATCCCTCCCCTGCTGTCGCGAGCCATCCGTCCCACGTCATCCTGAGCCCCTCCTGTCATTCTGAGCACAGCGAAGAATCTCAGTCCTGTTTGTATTCTGAGCCAGACCCTTCGCCTCCCGCTCATCCTGAGCCCCTCGCCCTGTCATTCTGAGCCAAGCGAAGAATCTCAGTCCTGTTTGTATTCTGAGCCAGACCCTTCGCCTCCCGCTCATCCTGAGCCCAATCCTTCGCCACCACTCATCCTGAGCCTGTCGAAGGATGAACCCCCGTTGCCATCCTGAGCCCGATCCTTCGTCGTCCTTCCAAGGAAGGATTCCTCAGGATGACAAAGAAAAAGGGTTCTTCACTACAACGACAGAATTTCAGGCTCACACATTGGCACAACTATATTTATTAAGGCTATAATAAACGGGTTTAAGCTTATGGACTCTGAATTCACTCTGGAGAGCTTTGATTCCATATATTCCGACTGGAAAAAGCTGCAGGACGAATCGCCAGCCGGCTCTTTTTTTTCATCTCCCGAATGGTCGAAAACCTGGTGGCAGCAGTTCGGCTCCGGCGCCGAATTGCGCCTTGGCGCCGTCAGACAACAGGGAAAAGTAACAGGAATTGCCCCGCTTCGCATAAATGGCGATGCCGCTTCCTTTATCGGCAGCAGCGACGTCTGCGATTATCTGGACTTCGTCGTTGCGCCGGGCAAAGAGGAGAGCTTCTTCAACAAGCTGCTGGATAGCCTGAAAACGAACGGTGTTCTCCGCCTGGATCTGGCGCCGCTGAGACCCGACTCCACGGTAATCAAAAGCCTGGTGGAGATTGCCCCACGGCAAGCATGGCAGGTCTCATGCTCCCGTGAAGATGTCTCCGTGGAGCTGGACTTGCCCGCTACCTGGGAGGACTATCTTAAACTGCTCTCAGGCAAGCAGCGCCACGAGCTGAAGCGCAAGCTCAGGAGACTTGACGAAGAAGGCAAACTGAAATATCGCCACAGCGCAGACGCCAGCCGGGATGACATTGATATCTTCCTGCGGCTGTTTCGGGACAGCCGGCAGGATAAAGCAGACTTCCTGACTACGCAGATGGAATCGTTCTTCCTGGCAGCGGCAAATGCCATGGCAGAGCAGGGGTTGCTAAGGCTAAACATACTGGAGCTCGATAAAAAACCCGTAGCCGCCACCATGTGCTTCGACTATAAAGATACGGTGTACCTGTACAACAGCGGATATGAACCCGATTACGGATGGCTGAGCGTGGGGGTTATTTCAAAAGCACTGTGCATCAAGGACAGCATCGAGGGGAAAAGAAAACGCTTCGATTTCCTGAAAGGTGGCGAAGCTTACAAATATCATCTCGGCGGACGGGATTTGCCGCTATACAGGTGCTCATTGAGCTACGCAGAATAGGAATGGTGGCATGATAGAAAGACTCAACATAGCCATGATTAGCATTCACAGCTGTCCCCTGGGGGTGCTGGGAGGCAGGGATACCGGGGGCATGAACGTTTACGTCCGGGAACTGGCACGGGAGATGGCTAAGAGAGGACACACCATAGACATATACACAAAGGCTCATCAACCGGAGCATGGTCCTTCAATAAACCTGGGGCAAAACGTCAGGCTTATACATCTTGAAACCGGCGCTGACGAAGACATGCCCAAACTAGCCATCTATGACTATATTCAAAGCCTTGCCTGCAGCGCGGAAGGCTTCAGAAAGTATAACCTGATGGAATATGACCTTATACACAGCCACTACTGGCTATCAGGCTTGATAGGCAAGCAACTACAGGCACTGTGGCATATCCCTCATGCCGTGATGTTCCACACGCTCGGCGCCGCTAAGAACAGCATCGGCATCGGCGCGAATGAGCCCGAACTGCGCATAAAGGGTGAGCAAGAGGTAATAGATAGCTGCCACCGCATCATCGCTTCCACGGCGAAAGAAAAAGAATACCTCATAAAGCATTACGGCGCTTCTCAGGATAAGATTGCCATAATCCCCTGCGGCGTCAACCTGGACCTGTTCAAGCCCGTAGATAAGGAAACAGCCCGGCAGGAACTGGGACTGGACCATCAAAAGGTCATACTCTTTGTGGGCAGAATCGACCCTCTGAAAGGCCTGGAGCATCTATTGGGGGCACTGACATATATAGACGGCGAGAAGCCTCCGTTGCTGATGATAGTTGGTGGCGATGAGCACAGCCAGGGGCAGGTGCAGTTGCTGCAGAGCATGGCAAAAGACCTGCGAATCGAGAAATGGGTTAGCTTTATCGGCTCTGTAGCTCAGGACAGGCTGCCGCTTTTCTACAGCGCCGCGGATATCTGTGCCATACCTTCATACTATGAAAGCTTCGGCATGGTCGCCCTGGAATCGCTCGCCTGCGGCACGCCCATAGTAGCCAGTGACGTAGGCGGCATGAGATACATGGTCAGTCAAGATGAAATGGGGCGCATAGCCAGCGACAACTCCTCCCGGCATCTGGCAGGCGCGATATCAGAGCTGCTCATCCGGGCGGAAGGCAACGAACGACACATCAAAACAAGGCGAGCCAGAATGACCGAGTTCAGCTGGGCAGCGATAGCCGACAGGATGCTACAAGAGTACAACAGCCTTCTTGGCGAGTAAACGAAACAGGCTTTTGTGCAACGCTAAACTTTATGGACAAGTTTTAAATATGTAATATATTTGGTCTGACTTACTAGAGTTCCTGTGTTTCCATCTTTGTTCCTTTGGCAACGATCCAATTCTTATTTTCGAGCACCTCAATTTGTATTGATAAATAGCCTGCGTTTTTCAGGAATACTCTAAGCTCCTCCGGTAGATGATAGGTGAAATCACCGATTCTTGCCCAGTTTGAGTTTCTTTTCTCAAACCTTTCGTCCCGGTAACATTCATTAATTAGTATCAGGGAACCGCCAGGCTTCAGTACACGGCGTATTTCCTTCAGATTATCAATCAAATTGGGCCAGAAATAATAAGATTCTACAGCTGTTGCTAGATCAAACAAATTATCGGGGAATGGCAGAGAATCTACGGAAGCATGTAATATTTCAACCCGCCCCGCATCAATAAATCTCTTATTAGTTTTAGTTGCCACTGCCACACTAACCTCAGAGTAATCGATACCATATATTTTCCCTTCCGTTGCCATTTTTGCTAAAGTGTTAACAGTTTTACCCCCACCACACCCGATATCTAGAAGCGTATCATTTTTATTTATTAATACATGATTTAATCCCCATCGAGTAACACGACTGTGGCCAATATTCATTAATCCAGCATAGAATGTGCCGAATCTTCCTGTTGGCTTCCTAGACTGCCTTACCATCTTTTCAATTAGACCCATACTGATAACCTCACTATGGATTGTGTTCCTTACCAGAATATGTGACTACACATTGCGCCCAATCGTGCGTAAATAAATTGTCCCGCACACAAATATTGCAGCCCATCTTTGTTACTTTCTTTGCCATTTCAGACCTCTGTTTGACTAAGGTGTTACGCTGTACTTAGCTCTCGTCTAGCCCTGTAGCTGAATAATATAATCGGAATTTGGATAATCGCCCAGACGACTGGTCCAAAGAGCTGTGACTCAAAACCGGACGGAGCAGCAAGCAACATATAAGTAACATGGGCTAAACATAAAGCGAATGTTATTATCGCCAGGATTATTGCTCCCAGAAAACCTGGTGCGTACTCTTTCGCACAAATCGGTATCAAAATCAAAGCAGCTATCGTCATTATGGTATGACGATGCTCTCCTATCGTTAATATATAACTTACTTTATCTCCAGCAACAAATGGAAAGCCCAGATCAAGCCCCATAAAAATCCACCAAACACTGACTACTAACCCGATGATAACCCCCAATGCGTTATTAGTTATTCTGTTTGTTTGGCTCATCTCTCACCTCCGATTGACATTCTCTAAATAATTTTAGCACCGGATAAGTCAGAATTACAGACCAGTTAATTTAACTTCTCGCTAGATTGTTAAGTTACGGGCTATTGCCATATTCCTGATCATTTTGCCATAGGATGTAAAACTTGCCGCAAAGATTAAGTGGCTAGTATTTTATAGTATTGTTTTATTGAATCGCTGCTCTGCTTTGATATTTAGCGTACCTTTAGTGTTTTTTTATTTCTTTCGTTTGAAGCCTAGTAATGTAACATTAGATGTAGCTATTAAGCAAATTCCGACAATACCAACAACCATCGCAATACCTGTCGTATTTTCTCCGAGAATATCACCATCAAACATAAAGAATGCGGCTGTCAAAGCTAAAACAAGTCCTATTACCCATTGTGTAAAGAATGCCTTCTTATTCCTGATGATGGGTTGCTCTAATTTCCCTTCTTTTTGTTTTGTCCAAGCACGTAATGCTATCAAAGCTATTACTACCAATATTACAGCTATTGCAATAATCACAATCGGTATACTCTCGCTCATTTCTACTCTCCTCCGATTATTGTCTCTACTATTATACCAGTCTTCACTTCCTTAGATTTTTAAGTGGCGAGAACTTCTTATGTGCGTTCATAATATCATTAGCGTTTAGCGATTGCATATACCTTTGAGTCATTGAGAGTGTTGAGTAAAGTAACAAAATGAGTTTTTGTTAACAGCACAGAGTAGTGTGTTACTGCTAAAAATCCTGCAAATTCACAGCAGGTCAAGCGCTTCCTTGCCAGTCATGCCGACATTTATGCCAAGTTTGGTTGCCTCAGCATTTGCCTCTTTGACCACTGCGCTCAGCAGGTCATCAATCGTAGCAATGGGATTTCCACTTATGGATTTCACCCGGACCGCCGGGTAACCAAAGGCGTCCAAAGCCATCACGTCAAAGGCTCCGCAGCCTACCATTCCAATATCCGTAATTACACAGACTATATTGGCAGGTCCCAGAGGAATAATGTACCCATCCGCTTGCTTATTAGCTAATTGCACTTTCTGGTGAACCATTTTACCTCCTGTTTCTGGTAGGGTTGGGGGTGACTCAGCTGGCATTGGTGGCGCTGGTGCGCTACAGGCTGCAAGTGCGGTGGACAATAATGGAACTAAACCAATTACTACCAGACATTTTATCCATTTTCCCACTTTGTTCCCTCCTAACAGTTAATAATCATCTGTCACTTCTGCGTCAACACAACGGGCTAAGGCACCGCTTTCTCATACCACACGGTCTCTCCATGCAGTTGAAAACCCAGGGAGCGGTAAAGCGTAACAGCCGCAATGTTCTGGCTGTCTACGGTTATGTCTATGAGCTCGCGACCTTTGCTTTTAAGATGCAACAACCCCGCCCGGAGAAGTTTTCTGCCCAGGTCTCTGCCTCGATAGTCTGTGTCCACACCCAGCATATAAACCCGCCCTTTGCTCCTGCCTGTAGACGAATCCCGACCGCATTCTGACTCAGTCCAGCAATAGCCAACGGGTCTGCATTCGCTTAAAGCCAAAATCACGTCATCCGGACGGTCACCTCTGGCGCTAAGCTCCCAGGTTATATATTCAGCAGTATTTGAATTGAAACCCCAGGTGCCTGTAAAGCAGCTATTCTCAATCCAGGCAAGCAGCTCCTTCTCACCTGCACCAAGATGACGATATGCCACGCCCGAAGGTTCCACAGCCTCCAGGTTCGCCACGGAAATGTCTAACCTGAGTTCATGGAAGCGGCGGACTACCTTGAAGCCTAAATTCGATAAGAGTTCCGCCCCCGCTAAGTCAGTAGCAGGAATGCTGGCGTGGGCGACCCTGGCGCCTACATCACTTGCTCGTTTCATAGCACGACCAAAAAGCTTCTCAAGCACAACCTCTGACCTGTATGAGGAATCAACATCATACTCGATGATGACACGCCCGATGCCAGGTTCCGGCAGGACGTTCGCATAGCCGATGATTACCCCATCCACCTCAGCGAAGAAAAGGTTTTTACTGACCTCGTAGCCGGGTCTGCTGACCAGGTGAGCAAAAACCGCCCCCGCTTTGAGTCGCTCGTAGGCGGCAGCGTCCCTCGTGTCCTGCGGGTCACAGTTTCTAACTGTAATTTTGCCTTGCATCTTCAGACTGCAATTCAGCTTGTTGCGAAATGCTCCTACCAGTAACAAAAATTAATTTAGAAGCTTCGCTTTCGAGTACCTAATGGTCTATTGTAAAAGGCTGAGATTAGTTTACCACATGTATCACACCACAACATCAATAGCCGATTATCGTCGTAGGCTATGGGCTCAAAATTAAAATTTGGTGTGTCTGCTGGTGTTATTAGGGGTGCTCCACAATGTGGACATAGTGGGTGCTTCTGCATTTTACCGTCCTCCCTCAAGTCAAATTGTAGCGTCAAGTTATAGGGCGTCAAGGCATTGCGGAATCTCCCATCTAGGTTATTGACAAGTGATTACATACATGCTATCATTTGTTTGGTGGTAATCGATTAAATCGTTTACTGATAAAGTAATGATAAGAATAATAATATCAGGACAGAGAAT
>Ga0208828_1000138_pt1 | contig 33274 bp, 39 predicted proteins | sample Kivu_160m_FD_185487 | JGI IMG/M metagenome (GOLD analysis project Ga0208828, IMG submission 185487) | Freshwater microbial communities from Lake Kivu, Western Province, Rwanda to study Microbial Dark Matter (Phase II) - Kivu_160m (SPAdes)... | ecosystem: Environmental > Aquatic > Freshwater >... | reverse complement strand
TCAGCGGCGTACTAGGAACAGTCGGATTCGCCGAAACACAGAGACAGAAGAAAGCAGAACAAAGCCAGAAGTAGCCGCGTGCGGCCCACACCGCGCCGCACGCACCACTACAAACCGAACACGCCGCATGAGCAGACGTAGGGTGTAGGTCACTCTCGTTTTTCCTGCGAGGGGCGGCGGCGACTTGGAGAGAATGTCGGAAGACCGCTGAAGCGTGCATGACGGCCGCAGAAAGGGAGCGAACCCCACATGCCGCCGGCCCACACCACCGTGGGCCCGCCTAATCAGCCGTTTCGTAAATCGAGATCATACCTTTCTTCCGTGATCGTTCTCCCCCAAATCCGGTGCGTCTTCTTCCGAGTCCTCTTGAAGCCAGCGCCCGTGTAGAGGCGCTGAGCTGCGATCAGCTCACTTGTTGTCCAGAGGAACACGTTTCTGTACCTGCGCTGTTTGCAGAAGTGAAGCGCTCTCTTGAGCAGTCTTCTCCCCATGCCTGTTCCCCGATATTTGGGGTCGACGAAGAACCAGCGAAGCTGAGCCGCTGCCTTTGAATGCCTAACAATGGCGATCGAGCCGACGATATGATCGCTTGTCTCTGCGAGCCAAATCCGATCCCTGTCACGATTGAAGGATCGAGCGAATTCAGCAAGTCCATCAGCAACGTATGCTTCGAATCTCTGATCGTACCCGTATTCTTTCGCATACGTTATGCCGTGAAGATACGTCAGATATCCTATGTCCCCTTGCCTGATTTGATGCCGCAATCTCCATCTTGTCAGCGAGGGGTCGGGAGCGCCGTTCTTCCGACGTTTCAAATGCATGTCAGACGCCACGTTCTTCCGGCCCGATAGGCCCATCATCTAGGCATGCGAGAGCTGCCTAGTCCGTCCCCTTTCTCGTTCGAAACACGTACTGGAATTCTGATTCGGAAGCTGGGCACGAAGAATCATCTCCTGTGCAAGAACTCCCCAGAGGTCCAAGTTCATGATGATTGCCTCCCTGGCAGGCGGATCGTCATTATCTGAGATGGTTACAGCCATCTTGTCTTGATGTCTTTGACCGATGCAAGGTGTGGGTCGTCGGTTACGCACGGGGCGCCCACGAGTCTGCTCGTGCTGGCTATCAATGAATCAGCCAAGGAGATTCCGTACCTGTGTCTCAGTTCCGCTGATGAGGAAGCCAATTCGGAGTCCACATCAACAACTCTGAACTCCTTCTCAATGTAGTCGCGTCTCAGTCTTGCCGTTTCCCTGCCTTCCTTCTTGAGTGATAGGGCGCATATCTCGTGGATGACTATTGATGAGATGTATCGGTTCTTCGTCTTTCTCATCTCCTCCGCAATCCACCCCTTCATGCTAGGATCCGGGTTGTAGAAGTGTTCGACGAAGAAACGCGTATCATACACCGCCTTAGACATCTTCTTCCCTCAACTTGTCCAGTAAGCGCTTCATTTCCGCAACCGTTGCCTTCTCCGCACCAGACCCAGCAAGATCTAGGAAGGACTTCCTCGGTCTGAACACTATACCGTTGCCTGCATCGATGACCTCAAGGCGACTTCCCTCCACGATGCGATACTTGGCCCTGAGTTCAGCCGGGATCGTGGTCTGCCCTTTCCTAGTAACGACCACTTCGGTCATGCACAGATCACGTAGTACCGATGGGCCGTAGTACTGATAAGCATTCCTACCACGCCGAGAAGGTCTATTGCTTGGCGTGCTCGCCTCGTGGATCGCCGTGGCTCAGTCGGGATAGCATGCGAGCGCGTGTCAGAGGATTCCTCCTCTAACTCGTCGCCGAGCCAGCTGGTGTACGCACGCCAATCTACGTCTCCCACCGACGACTCAGGCTAGGCCGCTCGATTGTGGCCGGAATCATACTGCCAAAGGTAAATCTCGTTCCCTTCTAGGTCCTCAAACGACGTAAGCTTGCCATTCTCCACTTTCCGGATCTCGCCAGCGTGAACCCCTTTCGTCTTGAGATACTCAACGGCTTGACTCATGTCGTCGACTTTGAGGCAAAGACGCGCGTTGCCGTTTCCCTTCAGTCTCTTCTCTTCTCGGCTGGGAACGAGTTCGAACAGGACTCCGTCAACATCGAACCGCGCAACAACATCCCTCGAGGTCAACCTGAAGCCGAGCACATCAACATAGAACGACACCGCCCTATCCATATCAGACACGTAATGGAAGACGCAGTCGAAGCTGAATCTCGTCACGACTCGAACCTGCCCTATTCCCGCTTGAATGATCCTCAGGATTTACCCATTGCCCTACGTGCGCACAAGCCTACCCACATGCACAAGATCGTGTCTCCCAGCGGTCCAATTCGCTGTCCCCGCATCGGGAGATCCGACAGCTCCGGAGGAAGTTCTAAGAGCCCATCGGTGTACAACAGCGCTTAGGCAGATGTGGGATCGGGCGGAGGTGAGGTCGTATGGTGATTGAACGAATCAGAAGTGTGGCTGTTGTCGTGTCTGATGAGAAGAAGGCCAAGGAGTGGTATGTGGACAAGCTCGGATTCGAGGTTCAGGACGAGATGGAGCATTGGGTCGTCGTTGGCCCACCCAGCTCGCCGACAGGTATTCACCTGTGCAAAGGCGAGACGCTTGAACCCGGGAACACCGGGATCCTATTCTACTCTGGGAATGTGGAAGCCACCTACCAGGAACTGAAAGGGAAGGGTGTCGAATTCGCTAGGGAACTTGGCAAGGCCGAATGGGACGAGAACATGAAGTATGCCATGTTCAAGGATCCGGACGGGAACGAATTCTGGCTCATGCCTAAAGTGGACTAGCCACACTCTCCTCCCCTATCATGCAGTAGAACGAGTCAGAGATGGCGTGTCCCTCAAGTCATAAGGGGCGCTCTCCAGAGCATATCCGTGATGTCGAAATGAGCGAGAACCACTGGAAAGGCTAAAGTACTGTTCGAGGGCCTACGCGGTGAAGAAGTGCCATGAAGAGAATCTGTCTTCCCATCGCGACCATGCTGATGCTTCTGGTCGTCGCTCCTTGTGCCCTTGCAGGTTTCTCAGTAACTCCAACGCTGGATCTGACTGCCTCATCGAACCTAGCAGGCGCAACTGACGCGGTCTACACGTTTCACTTCGAGAACAAGGACAAATCAACGACTGTCATTGGCTTCTTTCTAGCCATTCCAGCCGGATACTCAATCAACCCTGCGTATGTCACAGCGGAGTCGAAGATCACGGTCATGACGGGCCAGGCAGGTCAGCTCGTCGGCGTACTACGCGGTGGGGTTACAGTTGCGACTACAAGCACGCCGTGTCACTACACTGTTGACGTCTCTGGCTACCGAGCTGAGGCCGTACTCACTGAGCCTACTCCGACTGCCCAAGGCAAATTGGATGTCCAAATCCCGTCCATACCCGGTGTTTCTGGTCCAGTGTTTGTCGAGATTTCCACAGTGTCAGGTTTCTTCGTCAATCCCTCGACGCCCGGAGACTACGCTTGGGGGCCGTCGCTCGCGTATCCGGCGAGCGGACCTGGCGTCGCGACAGTTCCAAGGTCAAACCTCTCACAGACAATCACAATCGTCGGCACCTCGGTGACCACGCAGGCAATAACCAGTGCAACCGCACCGGCCACAAGCTCTGCAGCATCGGTCACCACCCAAGCGCAGGCAACAACGGTTGAAACCGTCGTGACTGAAGATGAAACCACAACTGCACAGTCGGCTTCTGAAAGTGTGGGACTGCCGACGGAAACTCTCACAATCGGAGCTATCGTGTTGATCGTCATAGTCGCGGGTGCAGTCCTATTCGTCCTGAGGCGCAACAAACCGGCGACGTGAAGCTGACTGGTGCTCGAGCAAGCCTAATCCCCTGAACGGCAAGGACTGTTCCTTCCGCGGTTCCAATGGTGCTGGCGCAAGAATTTCCAACGTCCGTGCGTCGTCGATTGGAACCCTTTCCCCGTCGCCGTGCTTGCACAATCAAGCGTGGGTCGCTTGGTGCGGAAGCCGTAGATTGGGCCACCTAATACCATGCCCTATGACTCGGCTGTTTTAGCGACACAATTGCTGAAATAGGTTTGCTACCGACAAAGAAGAATGGTGTGTTGTCACTGGAGCCTCTCTACCACACACTGCTGCCCTCTGTCTTCGGCGTGTTCGGAATCGTATGGGAAGACACCGCGAATCGGCCGAAGGTTCAGAGGGTATTCCTCCCGAATGAAAGGACCCCTGTGGAGAATCTCATTCGAGCAGACTTCGGCTCCACCCCACTGTCAAGTGAGAGCATATCGGAGCTCGGCGAACGAATCCAGAGGTTTCTCGAAGGAGAACCCGTGAAGTTCGAACTGGATGTTGTCGCCCTCGAGATCTGCTCTGCATTTCAGAGGAGAGTCCTGTTGGCGGAATATGCGATTCCGAGAGGATGGGTCAGCACCTATGGCAGGATATCAAAGAATCTGGGAATCGAGAAGGGAGCACGCGCAGTTGGCAGAGTGCTTTCCCGGAATCCCTTTCCCATAATCGTTCCCTGTCATCGAGCGATTAGATCCAACGGCGAACTCGGCGGGTTTCAAGGTGGACTGAAGATGAAGAGAGTTCTGCTCCAACACGAAGGCGTCCGTATCTCAAGCGAAGGGAAGGCTGTCACCGACAGAATCTTCTATTGAAGTCATGGCTATCAGGGCAGTCAACGCCCCGCTCAGTGGACAGGAGAACCAGCCTGCTGCTCATGTCGGCTGGACCCGCGCGTATGAAGCGCAGGCCTCAGGCTGGTCTGTGCTCTGGTGGGTCGAGGAACATTCTGAGAATGATCAGTGCCCTCGTCGTCCAGTCGAACACCCTGTTCCTGCGTCTCTTCCAGTTGCCCGAAAGAGGGAAATGGCAAATGTGGCTAGGACTTGGGCCGAAATCCCAGAACCCGTTCTCGTCTCGTTGGTTCCATAGCCATCTCATGATCTGGTTCGAGTTGTGCCTCCATAGAGAAAAGCAACTAGCAAGCAGCTCCAATGATGAAAACCAACGATCGAATGGGCCTGCTCTTGCGTGAGGAGGAACCTCGCCCAGAGACACGCCTAGATAGCCTATTCCATCGTCTCGCTTCCAGAGCCAGTCAAGCAACGACTTCTCGATCTTGCTCGGGAGAAGCTCTCTCACGGAACCGAGTATGTTCAACGAGTACCTGTTGTTGAGCACGAGATAGCTGTGCCTCACACTAGCACCTGTCAGTTCGGCGTGCGCCTCAATCTCGTCTTGCTCGTCATATTTCCCCGACTGAAAGGTACGGGCTGCTATCTCACACCATAACCGGCGGTCAGCATCCAGAACTGGATTAGAGGGATGAATGAGAGACAGGGTGGAAGCGAGAAACAGGCGCATACCGGTCTGCCACCGGTCATTCTTCTCATGACGGTCAGGGAACCTTCTGTGGCCTTCCATGATGTCAATGATGTATCTTGATGCTTTCCTGAGTATCGGGTGCGATTGATCTAGTCCAAGAGCGACTGCTCTTTCAACGCCGACCTCCGTAGATGCGATCATCCGTCTTGGCAGCTCGCTCCTCGAATGAAACCCACCCCAACCTCCATCCGGCTTCTGTTCGGCTCTCAGCCGCCTGACAGCAAGAGCACCGTCCAACGCCTCTCTCGCGAGAACCAGTTCTGCGCAGTTCGGCCGCCTTCGTAGTACGTCTCTGAGGAGGAGATGACGCACAACGGGATCCGGTTCCTGCTGCAAGATGCGCCCCGCGGCATCCTCTAGGTCACTGGCTCTCATCGATATTCGCTCGGAGACCGTGATCGGAGGCATATAATCCTGCCACGACCCGAGCAGGCAGCATCACGAGCAAACGTCTACGGCATCGAACAGTGTCGTGTCGGTGACGTCGAGCGGCTCATGCACCTAGCCCCGGCCGGCCCCGTATGTGGGTGCGGTTTTGCAGTGAGGGCGCCGGAATTCGAGCCACCGTACGTCGTCTCAGGCGTCTTGCATGCTGGTAGGCTGGTGCGAGCGATGGGGTTTGAACCCGTACTTTATTCATTCTTTCTCATGCGCGTGAACGGTAGGACAGATTGTTTTCGGGGGCGTGTCATACACACCAATCTTCATTTGGCTGGCTGGTTCTGTTTGCTCCCGATGACTAACTCTACAGTAGTTGCCGTCAGCTGGTCATTTGTCGCATCGCTCGTTGGAGAAATGTGTCGAATCTGGTAGGCTCACGGTTGAGCAGTCCACTTAGGGTTCGGGGGTTCCCCCAGAAGCCGTGGTGGTCGTAGTATCGGAACATCTTGACTAGAGTCTCGATCTGGTAGGCTCCCATGCCCGATGCCTGCGCCTGACGAGTCCACGTATCGATCGGTACCTGTTCAGCGCGGACCTGTCGCCCCAAGTGTCTGGCTAAGGTTTCTGCGACTTGGTCTTGTGTCAGCACCTCGGGGCCAGCCAACTCGTAGATCGCGCCCAGATGGCCTGGTTCAGTCAGAACCACGGCGGCCGCTTTCGCGACATCGTTAAGGTCAACCATGCTCATGCGACATCTCACCGAATATGGGACCGCATAGACTCCGCGTTCCTCGATCGTCTTCCATCCAGCCAACACGTTCTGCATGTAGGACGCTGGCTGCAGGATCGTGAACGGCATCCCTGACTCAAACAATGATTCCTCGACCCGCATCTTCTTCCAGTGGTGAGGCATCGACTCGACCTGTGGATGCAACACAGAATGAAACACAAGCTGTTCAACTCCGGCAGCTCGCGAAGCGGCGATAACCATGCGGCCAATCAGTTCCTCGTCAGGGCTGACGTTCGGACAAATGTGATAGATCGCACGCATACCACGCGTGGCCTGTCCGAGTGTCTTCTCGCTGCGCATGTCACCGACAATTGATTCGTTGGCGCCCGCCGATTCAACCAGGTGAGCTTGGTCGGCCCGATGAACCAACGCACGCACAGACCGCTTCCTCGAAGACAGCGCGGAGACGACGGCCCGTCCGGTCTTGCCAGCGGCACCTGTAACGAGAATCATGCATGATCACGAATCCGTCTCATCATTTCACAAGTGGTCATCAAGTTCGCCGCGCAGGACCGTCACAGCTTGTCCGCTCAGATACACGCGATCGCCGCTCACACGGACGCGGATCGTGCCGCCGCGTCTTGAGGCTTGATAGGCCACGAGTTCGGTCTTGCCGAGTCGTTTGCTCCAGAACGGTGTGAGACAGCAGTGAGCGGAGCCCGTGACCGGGTCCTCATCGATGCCTGATCCCGGCGCAAAGAACCGCGAAACGAAATCGTATCCTTGTGAGGTCGCTCGGCTCGTCACCATCACGCCCCGCACGTGTAGCGTCCTCAGCAGCCCGAAGTCAGGCTTCAGGTTCCGCACAGTCTCCTCACTATCCAGTTCCAAAAGATAGTCGAACCGGCTCTTGCCCACGTACAACGGCTTCACGCCAAGCGCTTCCTCAAGTCGAGGCGGAGCAGCCGCCGGCTCGTCACGTGTGGCCGGGAAGTTGAGTTCGATCCACCCGCCCTTCCGCCTGGCCGTCAATAGTCCGCTCTTGGTGTGAAATCTCGCCTCCTCCTCGGAAGCAAGCAGTCCAGTCTCCCAGAGGACGTGCGCGCTCGCAAGTGTTGCGTGACCGCACAGCGCAACCTCAACAGTCGGCGTGAACCAGCGAAGATCGTACCCGTCCGCTTGTTTCCGAAGGAACGCCGTCTCAGAGAGGTTCATCTCCTGCGCCATCTTCTGCATCCACGCTTCGTCACGCGGCTCGGTCAGTATGCACACGGCCGCGGGGTTGCCTGCAAATGCTTTGTCCGTGAACGCGTCGACCTGGAAAAGCTTCAAAGCCATGCTTGACCCTCTCGATCATTCTATTCCGAGTTCAGGAAGAATCCTAGATAGATCTGCACGAAGTTGCACAAGTTCGTCGCGGTTCGTGGAACGCAGCGGCGATTTCACAAGTCCGCTCTTCAGACCCCGCAGTTTCAAGCCCTCCAGAAGAGGAGCAATCGGAGGTTTCGCAGTGGCCTTTCGAAGCGCATGTATCTTCAATTGAAGCGACCTTCCCAAGTCGTATTCCTTCTTGCGGAACGCATCGTACATCTTGACCATGAGTTCGGGAGCAAGGTTTGAGACAGCTGAGACTCCCGCCTGGGCACCTGCACATAGCGCAGCGAAAAGGTAGGAGTCGGTTCCGTTGATCACAGCGAACTCTGCTGGAGCCACCGACAAGTAGTCCACGAGCTGTACGAAATCACGACTGCTATCCTTCACTCCTACTACGTTCGGAATCCTGCTGAGCTTCAGAAGCAAGCTCGCGTCGACATTGTTCCCGGTGTGGCTTGGGATGTTGTACACGAACACCGGTAGCCTGGTGGCGCTAGCCAGTTCCGTGAAGTACTCAATGATAGCGTTTTCACCGGGCTTGTAGTAGAAGGGTGTCAGGCTCTCGATCGCGTCTGCGCCTGTCTTCTCTGCGTGGCGAGCAAGCTCTAGGCCAGCTTGCGGGTCAGAGGCACCGACCTGAACCACGACGGGGATCTTCTTGCTCGTTTCCTGGATCACAATCTCTGCGGTTCTTCTTCTCTGATCCGAACTCATTGCGGGGCCGAGTCCTGTCGTCCCGCACACATGGAAGCCATGCACCCGATGCTTGAGTTGGAATCTCACGATCTCACGAAGGGCGTCTTGATCCACGTCGCCTGCGGGAGTGAATGGTGTGAGAAGCGCCGTCACGATCCCTTCAAGAGCAAACTTCCCCGTCATTGTATGTTGCCTGCTGTCTCGTCCTTTTCTCGTGCACTATAATTCTTCCTCAGGTCCTGTTGGCGTGAGCGCAGCTTCTTGTGGCATGCGCAATCTGACGAGAACTCTCGCGTCATTTCTCGCGTATGGACTATCAAGAGGAACTGCTGTGTCGGGACGACCACGGGCGCCTGAAGATGCTTAATTACTTCGTCAAGGTGAGCGAGTCTATCCGCTGAGATCACTTCAAACTGGTCCGTAATCGGGCTTTTCCGCCAGTATTGACATGAAGTCGAGTGCCGTGGCTTCTTGGGGGTCTGGCGCTAGATAGGGCCAAAGCTGTCTAAGCTGGCACTGCCAGCTGGCGGTTATTGACGGTAATTGTATGTTGAATTCTCAAATGAACGCCGCACAGGGTATGTGCTTACGAGGAAAGTCTAGATGAGCAAGAGAAACGCGTTGACAGAACAGAGCATCGTCGTTGATGATGTTCTCTCTATGCTGACGGGACACCCAAGAGGAACGCTCACAAGCTTCACAGAGATCACGAAGTCTGTTCACGACTACATCAAGACAAACGGCCTGCGACAGAGATTCTGCCCTCACTGCAATGCACCGCTGAACGCCGCAGCAGCACCGCACCCGGAACAACTCACAGTGCCTCCTACCTAGAAGCGGTATCTGCCTGCTCGCCGCTGGGACAGTAAGTTCCAGCCCGGCGAGACCCACTAGTTTCTGTTCATTTCCCAATTGGAATTCTGCACGATTCTGCGAAGAGAATAAAGAGAGACCCAACCCCCTAGCACCGAAGCCAGGCTGAGGGGCGCGGGATGCTCAAGGTCACGCAGGTAGGAGACGTCGCAGAGATCAAGATGGGACGATCCCTCGACGGCGAGACCGCTCTCTACTGGGTCGCCGCATATCTCATCGGCGGAATCCTGATCGACACAGGCTGTGACTACACAAAGAACGAACTTGCCGATTTCCTAGATGGCAAGCAAGTCTCGAAGCTGATCAACACCCACTCCCACGAGGACCATGTCGGCGGGAACGCTGTCCTCGGCAAACGCTTCGGGCTGAAAGCAATCGCCCATCCGGACACGGTACGTCTCATGAGCGACAAGTACGATTTGTATCCCTTCCAGCTTGAAATCTGGGGGCCCCCGGATTCCTGCGCAGCCGACCCCATGGGGTCATCCGTCAAAGAAGGAGATGTCAGCCTGCGCGTCATCGAAACCCCCGGACACTGCAGGGGACACGTGTCTCTGTTCGAGGAGAGCCGCGGTATCCTGTTCTCCGGAGACATTTGGGTTGGAGAACGTCCCAAGATCGCAAGAAAGGAGGAGAGCCTGCATCAGCTGGTCAGAGACCTCAAGAAGTTCGAAGAACTCAGACCCAAGATAATGTTCGCTTCGTTGGGAAAAGTCGTGCCGAATCCACTCGATGTCATCAGGGGTACCCGAGAATACTTGGAGGAGACGCGAGACAAGATCTTGGGTCTTCACTCCGAAGGCAAATCCCCGGAACAGATTCGTGAGGAACTGTTCGGAAGAGAGAGCATACTCGCGGAGTATACGCAGTATCAACTCTCGACCAAGATATTCATCGAGTCCTTCCTGCGAAATGAATGAGCTTTCCGGCGATTCTGAACCGGTAATGGTTTATAAGCGCCATGGAAGCCTAAACTGCAACCCTACCGGAATCAACTAGGGATAGAATAGAAGAAGGTCATGCGCGTCATGGAGGTTGAGATCCTCGAAGAGAAAGGGGACTCGCTCAGGTTCATCCTGCGAGAGAGCTTTCCAGCATTCGCCAACGCTCTCAGGCGTGCGATGCTCGCTGAAGTCCCCGTAATGGCAATCGAGGACGTGATCTTCGTCGAGAACAGCTCAGTCATGTACGACGAGATCCTCGCGCATCGACTCGGACTCGTTCCGCTGAAAACCGATCTTGACGACTACGTTCTGAGGGAAGACTGCGACTGCAAGAGCGACCTCGGCTGCGAGAAGTGCACGGCCTCCTTCGTACTTGAAACCGAAGCCACAGACCAGACCATCACAGTCTACTCCGGTGACCTCAAGCCAGCCTCAGACGTCGCTCCCACTTCGGACAAGATACCGATCACCAAACTCGCACCGGGACAGAAGATCAGACTGGAAGCCTACGCTCGTCTCGGGAGAGGATCTGAGCACGCAAAATGGCAGGCCGCCTCAATCGCCGCGTACAGATACCTGCCGAAGGTCGCTCTGAAACCCGAGAACCTCTCGAATCCGGAAGACGTGATCAGGTGCTGCCCGACGAGGGTGTTTGCAGCCGACTCGAATCGAAAGATCTTCGTCAAGAACGAACTTGACTGCATCTTGTGTATGGCCTGCGTGGAGCAGGCGGTTCTTTCGGAACAACGGAAGGGTCTGCCCATTGAAGTGAAAGGCGACGACACGACTTTCGTGTTTCAGATAGAATCCACAGGTGCGCTTCCTTCGAGGAGAATAGTCAAGGAAGCAGCAACCATCCTCGGGAAGAAAGCCGAGGCAATGACGATGTTAGCCTCAACGGAGCAGAAATGATAGGTGGCAATAATGCGTAGAGTAATCACAAACCCCGAACTGAACGATACGATCGCCTCCCTGAAAAGGACCGGAAGGAAGAACAAGTCACGCATATGGCTGCGAGCGGCAGAGCTGCTGAGCAAGCCCAGGCGGTCAAGGATCGCCGTTAATGTGAGCAGCATAGCGAGGAATACCAAGAAGGGCGACATAGTCGCGGTTCCTGGAAAAGTGCTCTCCGCGGGATCTATCGGCCATGCGGTTCGCATCGGAGCGTTCAGGTTTTCCCAGGCCGCCAAAACAAAGATCGAGAAAGCAGGCGGTTCGTGTTTCAGCCTGACCAAGCTGGCTGACGATCATCCAAAAGGGAGCAAAGTCAGAATCCTTAGGTGAGAACCCAATGTCGAAGGAACCCGTCATCATTGATGCCTCGAATTTGGTACTGGGCAGACTTGCAAGCTTCGCCGCCAAACGCGCACTGCAGGGAGACGAAGTCATCGTCTTCAACGCCGAGAACGCAGTCATCTCCGGAACCAAAGCCAACATTGTCGAGGAGGCAATGCGCAGACTCAAGACTCGGACTCTGGCGTCCCAGTGGAAGGCGCCGACACATCCTCGAAGACCCGACACCTACGTCCGCCGCGTCATTCGCGGCATGCTGCCACGAAGGAAGCCGAAGGGAAGTGCCGCGCTAAAGAGAATTCGGGTCTACATAGGCACGCCGGAGGAATACACCGGCAAGTCTACAGTCAAGATTCCGGAAGCTGAAGCTTCGAAGTTACGATGTCCGTTCATCACAGTTGGTGAACTGTCAGAGGAAATCGGAGGACCGTGGAAGACATGAGCGAACGGAAGAGAATACTACTGGTCACAGGAAAGAGAAAGACAGCGATCGCCCGGGCCGTAATCAAGCCTGGCCGAGGAAGCGTCACCGTGAACGAGTATCCCGTGAACACAATCATGCCGGAACTTGCTCGAGCAAGGATCTCAGAACCCCTCACTCTAGCAGGCGAGCGCTTGAACGCAGTCAATGTGCGTGTCAAGGTCCAAGGAGGGGGCGTCATGGGTCAGGCCGAAGCCGCACGGATGGCGATCGCCCGCGCACTTGTGGAATGGTCAAGAAGCGCCGAGCTTCGAAGGCTCTTCACGAGTTTCGACAGGACGATGCTCGCTGGAGACCCAAGAAGGAAGGAACCTAAGAAGTTCGGCGGACCCGGCGCTAGACGTAGGAAGCAGAAGTCGTACCGTTGAGCTGTACGAGCTGATATCAGAATGATAATTCCCGTCCGATGTTTCACCTGCGGAAAAATGATAGCCGATCGTTGGGAGGAGTACTCCCGGCGCACGAAGCAGGGAGAGAACCCAGGCAAGGTCCTCGACGATCTTGGCATGAAGCGCTACTGCTGCAGGCGAATGTTCATCTCTCATGTTGAAGTGATCGACGAGTTCCTCAAGTACGGCGAGGTCGCGGCACAAAAACACAGCCAAGCCCAGTAGGTGGCTGGTTTGGCAGTTCCTGTCAAGATCACAAGCCTCACGGCCCGCAGAGTCCTCGACAGCCGCGGCGAATCCACCGTTGAAGTTGATCTATTCAGCAAGGGACTGATGGCCAGAGTGGCGGCCCCGTCTGGAAAGAGCCGAGGAAAATGGGAAGTCCAACCGTTTCCGGATGGCGGCGTCGACGAAGCAGTCGAACGCGTCAGGAAGGTCCTAGCCCCTGAACTCTCCGGAATGAACGCTGACCGTCAACAACAAATCGACAGCAAGCTGCATGAAGTTGACGGAACGGAGCGATTCAGCAGGATCGGCGGAAACACCGCCTACGCAGTCTCGATAGCTGCCGCATTGTTGTCATCGATGGCTCACAAGAAGCCACTCTATCAGAAGCTGGCCGGCTCAGCGAAGGTCAGGATCTCTCTGCCGCTAGGCAATGTGGTCGGCGGAGGATCACACGCAAAGGGCAAGCGCACAGACATACAAGAGTTCTTGGTCGTCCCGACGAGGGCGTCATCGGCGATTCAAGCGGCACAGGCCAACATCAAGACCCACGCCGAGGTTGCCCGCCTTGCCGTTCAGAAGGGGTCCCCGATGATCGGGAAGGGAGACGAAGGCGGCTATGTGCTCGACATGACAACCGAGCAGACACTCGACCTGATCACAGAAGCATGCCGAACAGTCTCGCTGACAACCGGAGCAGATGTCAGAATTGGCCTCGACGTTGCTGCATCAAGCATGTGGGACGAGAAACAGCAAGCCTACGTGTACAGGCGAGATGGCCGAAAACTCGGTGAAGGCGAACAGATCGATTTCATGCTCAATCTGATCGAACGATACAAGCTCGCATATGTTGAAGATCCTCTACACGAGGACTCATTCGAAGCATTCGCAGAACTGCGCAAGAAGGCCGGAGGCACCCTGATCTGTGGCGACGACCTACTCGTGACAAACACGACAAGGATCCAGCAAGCGATCAAGTACGGCTCCGCCAACGCCATAATCATCAAGACCAACCAAGTAGGAACACTCTCTGACTCCAGAAAGGCGGTTGAGATGGCGCACTCCGCCGGGTATGTGACTGTCATGTCACATCGCTCAGGAGAGCTCTGCTCAGGCAAACTCGCACAGGTCGCGGTAGGCCTATCCTGCCCAATGATCAAATGCGGAGTCATAGGTGGCGAGCGCATCTCAAAGCTGAACGAGCTGATCAGGATAGAGGAAGACGCGGAGAAGAGGAAGATCCTTGCCGGCATGGCACGAATACCCGGCTGACAGCCAGAGTCCGCAGATCCCATTCATGCAGACAGGCTCATGGAATCGTCGGTTTCCCTAGATCGCATTTGTGCAGCACCATCTATTCAAGTTGAGAGCAAGTCGAAGGGAAGAGAGTTGGAGAAAGCGTACCAACCGTCTTGTAGGAAGATAGGTTCCGAAGTCTACTGGCTGAGCATACCTGACATCGAAACCAAACGATTCGAGAATCTCTGGCCATTGTCCAACGGAGTGAACTACAACGCGTACTTGATTGGAAGTCAAGGAGAATACCTGCTGATAGACTCCTCGAAGAGAATCATACGTGCGGACCAGCTGCTTGACCTCATCAAGACCGTCGTTGATCCAAGCAAGATCAAGCATGTCGCGATTCTCCACACCGAGCCGGATCACAGCGGCTTGATCGGCGAAACCTCACGCATGCTCGCAGGCGCAGCATTGTACTCAACATCAAGGGCCTCTGCATTCATGAAGACGCTCTTCAACGTCGAGCCCAGAGTCTTGAAGGACGGAGAGACACTGAAGGTTGGAACCAGAGCGCTCAGAGTCATCGAGCTTCCGTGGATACACTGGCCCGACACAATGCTTCTACACTTGGAAGACGAGGGGATTCTGTTCACGTCAGACGCTTTCGGAGCCTTCGGAGCCCTCAAGAAGCCCGTGTTCGACGACGAAGTCGACTTCAAGTCCTACATGGAGCGAGCGAAGGACTACTTCTCAACCGTCGTTGTCGCGCACAGACAGATGATCCTGCGGGACCTAGAGAAGATCAAGACGCTTGGACTAGATATCAAGATGATCGCTCCTTCGCACGGAATCGTGCTGAGGAGCAAGATCCAAGAGTACGTTGAGACGCTGACATCATGGTGCAAGCTCAGCAAGAAGAGGAAGATCACAGTCGTATACGCATCAATGTACGGCAACACCGAGAAACTCGCCAACTTCGCGGCTAAGGTTCTTGAGGAGAAAGCAGAAGTCGCCCTACTTGACGCGACTGAAGACACGATGAACCTCATACTGAGCGACATACTCGACTCCGCAGGAACCCTCTTCGTGACGCCAACGTACGAGGCCAACGTCTTCCCGCCCATCAGCAATCTGCTGGAGCTGCTGAGAATCAAGAAGCTCGGTGAAGGAAAGCTTGCAGCAGCGCTCGTGACCAAACTGTGGGGAGGCCACGCACCTACACTTATGACATCAAGACTGAAAGAAACAGGATACACGCTTTTCGACCCCGTCTGCGACTACGTGAACTATCCGTCTGAGCAGGACTGCAGGACTATTCGCGGTTTTCTCTCAGATTTCTCGGAGAAGGCCCTTCAGAATCTCTGAGGACAGGCAACGCGGAAGCACTGCGTAGCAAGAAACCCCCGCCGTTCACGGAATTCAGCAGCCTCATGTGTAGTATCTCATGATTGGCCGGCCCGGAGATCTTCGGATTGCCTCCACGAATCCCATCTTCCTGAAAGTGGACATCGTGCCGGGGAAGAGTTCAGTGCCGGACATTCTGCGGGTCTTTGGCTCGACTGGATATCCTTCAACGATCTTGGCTCCGTGTCCTGTTGCGTATTCTACTGCCGCCCTGAGTAGCGAGGCCATCAAGCCTTCGGACCTGAATCGCCTCGCGACAAAGAAGCAAACCACAGACCACACAGGTTCATGATCGACTCTCTTCAGCGTCCAAGACCTGTCCAGAACCGGGTAGACATCTCTTGGAGCAACGGAGCACCATCCGACCGGAGTGCCATCGACATAGGCTAGGAGGCCAGGCACTTCGCCTGAATCAACTATCCTCTTCATCATTCTCTTGTTCTTCCGGCCAGTCCTCGTTGCGAATTCGGACCGCTTCAGTCTCCACCACATGCACCAGCACCCGCCGCAAGCGCCGTTCTTTCCGAAGAGCTGTTCAAAATCGTGCCATCTGGTGGAGGTCACCGGATGGAACTCAAAGCCTTTCAACGAATGCGATGCTGAGCCCAATTGCCTCCCCAATCTCCTTTCGGACTCACTCGCTCTCTGTCTTCTTGAATGACGCGGAACCTAGCGGAGTCGCCCGGCCTGCTTGAGAACGTGCAATGCATTCAATGTGATCATTTCGTTCGGGCCTTTCCGCCCCCAATCCGCAACCTCCACGCCTGAATGCAGCTTGCTCGACAATCTCCAGTAGCGAATATCAACACCCCATCTTCCGTCAGGGAGGCGCTTGCCCTCAACAACGTCTAACGCCTCGTGTGCCCTCGGATCGTTCAGTCTTCCGAGAAGCGCTAGCACTCGGAGGGCTTGGAGAATGTCGTAGTGCCAGTAGGGCGGATAGTGAAGTTTGACCCAACTAGGGTCGATGATCTTCCCACTCTTCTCGGAGCGAAAGAGGCGATGCCTGAGAAGGAATTCTGCCGTACGCTCAGCCGCTTTGAGAGCGCCCGCTTCGCCAGTCCTGCGGTGATACTCAATGAGCCCCAACATGGGCACCAAGCTCTCGTGGAACGAAGAGTGCCATGCGTGCGCGTCTTTGTCGCAGTTCCAGCCGCCGTCAGGCCATTGCCACTCCTGCAGCGACTCGGCAAGCTGCTTCACTCGCGCGTCATCGGTCACGCCGACACGGCTACAGACTGCCAAGGCATTTCCCTCCTGCGAGGCACATCGGCGGGTGAGACCGTTGATCTTCTTGATTGACCGAAGATGTATCTCGCTAGTAAGCCATCTCAGAACTTGGTCGATGGCCGCGAGTATGTTTCTGTCGCGTGCCTTGTATCCCAGTTCTGTGAGAGAGACGAGGCGCCAGTGTGCGCCAGCCCACTTCTGATAGGGGTGCACGCCTAATCCGCCATTCTTCCTCCGGCCCCCAAGCAGCCCACGGACTCGTTTGCCGCTGGGAATCTGATCTCTTGCTGTTTGAGCTTCCCTGGAATCGGATGGTTCATCCAGCAGATCAGTGAGCGTGAGGAATCTTATCGACGGATCGTCGGATCTCAGCAACCATCTGATCGCCGGCTCGTCTGTATCCATGTGGCTCCCCACATTGGATTCGTTGTTAGTGTGGTCGATCACGCTCGGATCGTCTTCATGATTTGGTCGACGACAGTCTCCGGATCGACGTTCGGATCTTCGTTTCTGATGTCCTTGAGGAGATTCCGCGACCGATAGAAACCTATCACGGGTTCAGACGCCTCTCGATAGACCTTCAGGCGTTCCTGGATCACTTCCGGCTGGTCATCAACGCGCCTGAACAGTTCTCCGCCGCACTTGTCACACTTTCCAGTGATCTTTGGCTTCAGGGTCCTCTCGTTGTAGATTGCTCCACACGACTTGCATTGCAGTCTGGCCGAGAGCCTCTCCACAATCACCTTGTCAGGAACGTTCAGGTTCACAACAACGTCAACTTTCATGATCTTCTCAAGTTCTTTCGCCTGCTTGACGGTTCTCGGATATCCTTCGAGGATGAACCCATTGGATAGTCCGGCGCCTAGACGCTTCGTCAGGATTTCTGTGATGATCTCGTCCGGCACAAGCGTACCTGAACTGCTATATTTCTCGACGGTCTTTCCCAGCTTCGTCTTGTTGCGTATCTCGTCTCTGACAAGGTCGCCAGTCGAGATGTGTGGAATACCAAGCCTCTGTGTCAGCCTCGAAGCGTATGTTCCTTTTCCCGAGCCCGGTGGCCCGAATATCACGATCTTCATCCACTCACCCTCTGCGTCTTCGCTTTCCAGTATCAGCCCAAGGGTCTGGCTTGCCCGCAATAAGCTCTGCTCTGCACGGACAGCTCATGCTTGCGAGTTGTGCAAGCGCATGCTCGGGAAGAAGCGCCCCGTTCTCTGCCTGTACCGTAGGTATCTGTCTCCAAATCGCCTTACAAGCATCTCTTCTTCCCGGATCGTTGCGCGATAGTATCCCGGAATCGCTACTAGTGGTACGAGGGCGAGAATGTTGGGCCACATCAACATGAATCCGATGAACATCAGGAAGTACGCCAAGTAAGAGGGATGCCTCACATACCTATACGGTCCCCAGTCGACAAGTTGCTGTTCCTGGGGCATCGTCCAAGACGTCGCGTACGGCCCTCGCGCAATAACGCTCCAGACAAAAATGGCGTATCCAAGAGCCAATATCAGTGCTCCAGCTAACTCAAACGCGTCAGACTCGATGAATGGCAGATCGAGGATGCGAAGTTCGGTCAGTTCACGGCTGAACACGCCCAGCAGCAAGTAGAGCAGGGACACAAGGAAGAAGGCGCCGGTTCCCAGGGCCACAAGTCCCATTGTGAGCCCTTGTGGCACAGGAGCCTCAGGTTCGATCGCTTCCTTTGTGGGCCTGCCATGATAGCACAAGACGTTATGCAGGTTGACTGCAAGGAACACCGCCATACAACCGGCGGTAATGACAAGGCTCCATGAAGAGGTCATTGAATACTGCGCCATCGATCGTGCTCTGAATTCGTTCCCAACTTAACCCTTGCCTATCGCCTGCTGATTGCGAAGTGCATTACCTGACATACGAAACCTGTATTTGGAATCTAGGTGCCAAGACGCTGGGACCGATCACGGAGAGAGGCTGAGTGGTAGATCTCGCGGAGTTCGCTGCAGCTGTTCCTCCGACAAGACGTGTCTACTTGGAAGACTCGTACTCGCAGTCAGGCGATAGTGTGATTCTGAAGATCGCTGAGGACAAGAGCAGTGTGTATGTGGCACTGGACCAAACCATCTTCCATCCTAGATCTGGAGGTCAGCCCTCTGATCGAGGAACGATAGAGGAGGCATCGTTCCGAATCGACGTGAAGAGAGCAATGCTCCAGAGCGGAGTCATAATCCACTACGGAAAGGCGGAAGGAAAGCCAGAGGCCGGCCAGGCGACTTGTAGGATCGACTGGCCTAATCGGTTCCTGCTGATGAGGAGGCACACGGCGGCTCATCTGCTCGACTACTGCCTGGCAACTGCGACGCACTCCCGGGTTGAGACAACGGCCTCGTGGCTAGGCGACGATCCCTATGTTGGATATGGGGGCTCTGCGCCTGCCGCCCCGGACCTTGGAAGGATCCAAGAGCTCGCGGACAAGTTCATCCAGCGGGCACTGAATGTCGAGATCAAGACATTGGACAGGGCTACAGCCGAACGCCTGATCGCCGATGCACCTAACATCGCAAGGCTCCCGAAGACCGAGAAGCTTCGTATCGTAACGATCGAAGACCAGCTTCCAATCCCTTGCGGAGGTACACACGTGCGCAGACTCGACGAGATCGGAGCCTTGATGGTCCGAAGGGTCGAGCCTGCTGACGCAGGGTTTAGACTGCATTTTGAAGTCAAGGGCTAGGCTGAGAGTTCCTGCACTGTCGCAAGGGCGAGAGAGTGCTATCCTTAAATGAGCTGTTTGCTTGTACGGTGAACCCGAATCTGGAACACAGGACGATAGAGGAATAGCGTGTGTCTGATGTTGAAGACAAAGAGGTAATGCCGAAGGTAGAGAATCTTCTGCTGCCTCTGGAGGAGATGCTTGCGGCTGGTTTGCACATTGGAACCCGTATCAAGACCGGCGACATGGAGCAGTATATCTACCGTGTCAGACCTGACGGGCTCTTTATCCTGAACATTGGCAAGACCGATGAGAAGATCAGGTTGGCAGCGAAGTTCATCGCGAAGTTCGATCCTGACCGTGTCCTAACGGTCTCCTCTAGGATCTACGGCAAGACGCCGATCGAGAAGTTCTGCGAACTCACAAGGACGAGGTCGATGATCGGACGCTTCATGCCAGGACTGATTTCCAACCCGCTTCAACGAAGACATGCCGAACCTCAACTGATCATGGTGACCGACCCGCGCGCCGACTTCCAGGCAATCAGGGAAGCGACCAGCGCAGGTGTACCGATCATAGCACTCTGCGACACGGACAACGCGTTCGCGGGGGTCGACCTCGCCATCCCTGTAAATAACAAGGGCAGACGCGCGTTGGCCATGATCTACTGGCTTCTGGCCAGACAGGTGCTTCGCGAACGAGCAGAACTCCCAGCCGACGGGACGATCACAGCAACCGTTGACGATTTCGAGACGAAACTGGCTGCGATCGCACCCAGAATTGGCGGCGAGCTTTGAAACTGAGAAGAGCCCAAGTCGCCGGTTCGTTCTATTCAGGCACGAAGACGTCCCTCACGAGTGAGATCGAACGCTGCTTCGCCCATCACCTTGGTCCGGGGCGTCTTCCGACGCTCGCCAAAGTGGGCGAGAGGAAGCTGACGGGGCTCGTCTGCCCGCATGCAGGCTACATGTACTCAGGTCCTGTTGCCGCCAAGTCGTACTTTGAGCTCGCTAGTGACGGGAAACCGGAAACGATCGTGATCATTGGACCGAATCACACCGGCGAAGGAAGCGGCGTCTCGATGATGCCCGAGGGCATTTGGGAGACCCCACTAGGCCATGTCGAGATTGACAGGCAGACGGCAGACGCGATCTCAAAAGCATCTGACATCATCGATCTCGATGATCGTGCCCACATCTACGAGCACTCGATAGAAGTTCAGCTCCCATTCCTGCAGTATGTCCTGAAGACCGGGTTCAACTTCGTCCCGATCTGCATGATGATGCAGGACCAGAAGACAAGTGCCGAGGTTGGAAAAGCCGTAGGGGAAGCCCTCAGGGGCAGAGACGGTCTAGCGATCGCCTCCTCCGACATGACTCACTATGAATCGGCTTATTCGGCCAAGCGGAAAGATCGACTCGCAATCGATGCGATACTTGCCATGGATGACACGAGGCTGCAGGAGACGGTCGAGTCCCACCGGATCACGATGTGTGGCCACGGGCCTGTCGCTAGCACGATTGTGGCCTCAAAGATCCTCGGCGCCAAAGCCGCCCGGCTTCTCGGCTACAGCACAAGCGGCGACATCACAGGGGACGACAGCGCGGTCGTAGGGTATCTTGCGGCCTCAATTCGCAAATAGCCGACCTCGGTTCAACACTTAGATCTCGTTGCGTCCAAACGCAACGATTCTTGGATTCCATATGCCACCGCCCTAGAAACACGCCGGTAGGCTAGGGGTTTATCTTTTGTAGCACATTAGGCGGTAGCTAGCGGAAGGTGCTACGTTTTGGGAATGGGCATTGGGTTCGGGAAAGTAATACTGTTCAACGAGCACTTTGTGGTCTACGGCCTCCCCGCAATTGCTTCGGCAATCGGGACTAAGACAACGGCGCTTGTTGAGAGGCGCCCCGGCTCAGGCGTGGAACTCAAGGACAACAGACCTGAGACGAAGGGATACAAAGCCGAGAAGTTCGGCCAACAGAAAGAGTCCTTGGATCACATGTTGAAGTTCATGAACATTGACACCAAGAACAGTGCCTTTACAGTTGCTTTGGCTGGTGACTTGCTGGCAGCGAGCGGAGTAGGTGCGAGTGCCGCGTCGTGCGCTGCGATCGCTCGCGCGTTTTCTCAAGAGCTCAGCCTTGACTATTCTGACGAGAAGGTGAACGAAGTCGCGTATGAGGGGGAGAAGGGATATCACGGCACACCCTCAGGCATCGACAATACCGCCGCAACGTTCGGCGGTTTGATCTGGTACAAGCGAGAGGGCACGTCACATCTGATGGAACGCATGAAGCTCAGGAAGCCCGTAGAGATCGTGATGGGCAACACCGGTCTAGTCGCTGACACAAAGCTAGTCGTTGGGGGCGTGAAGGAACGGAAAGAGAGGGACCCTGAGAGGTACGCTCGCATCTTCAAGAATGCCGAACAACTCGCACGCGACGCAAGGAGGCAACTCGAGTCTTTCAATCTGGAGAAAGTAGGCAGCCAGATGGATGCTAATCACTTGCTTCTCCAGCAAATCGAAGTATCATGTCCTGAACTGGACACGCTTGTGGATTTGGCGCGAGACAACGGAGCGCTTGGAGCGAAGATGACTGGAACCGGCAAGGGGGGCTACATGGTTGCCCTCACGCCGGGCAAGGAACTTCAGGAACGTGTGGCGAAAGCGATCGAGAAGAAGGGTTTTCAAGCGCTGCGTACGACAATTGGGGTCTGAGGCTCAACAAGCATTCAGCTAATCGTTCTAGGTGAAAGTGAATGGAACTGCCGAAGTTCGTGAAGGTGCTTGACGAGAAGGGCATGCTGACCAGAATCAGCAAGCCTGTGGATCCGAGATTCGAAGTCTCGACTTTGATGAAGATGCTAGACGGCCGGGTCCTGCTTTTTGATCATGTGAAAGGGTCAGCCATGCCGGTCGTTGCGAACGTTTGCTCAACCCGAAACTTGGTCGCCACGGGACTGGGAATCCGAAGAGAGGAGCTCATAGCGAAGCTGGCGGATGCGATAGACCATCCGAAGAAACCAAGCATTCTGGACGCCCAAGGATACGAGGACATAGGCGCGGATCTCGGAAGACTGCCCATCCTGACGCACTATCCGAAAGACGAAGGTGCCTACATCTCGTCTGGCATTGCTGTCGCGAACGATAAGGAGTACGGCATCAACTTCTCGTATCACAGAGCTCATGTATTGGGAAAAGACACGTTGGTCATGCGTATCCTTCAGAGGCATCTGGACACATACATTCAGCGCGGACTGAAGGAGTTCGCATTCTGCATCTCTTCACCCGTACAGGTTCTGGTGGGTGCAGCCATATCTGTGGACGCCGGGATCAGCGAAGCCGATATCGCGAACGCGCTCGAACAGACGCCGCTTCTGCGGCTTGACGGACACCTGGTTCCACCATCCGACATCGTGATCATGGCAGAACTGACCGGCGAATTGCATGAAGAAGGCCCGTTCCTCGACCTAACCGAGACCTTCGACATCATACGGAAACAGCGAGTCGCCAAGGTGAAGAAGGTCTACGTGAGAAAAGGCGCGATGTACCACGCGCTGCTCCCTGGCGGACTCGAACACAAGGTCCTGATGGGCATGCCCCGAGAACCCACAATCTACAGAGAAGTCGCGAAAGTCTGCGAAATCAAGGACGTGCTGATCACTCCAGGAGGGTGTTCCTGGTTACATGGAGTTGTGAGCATTCGCAAGAAGAACCCCGATGATGGTCGCAAAGCAATTGAGGCCGCCTTCAAGGGTCACAAGTCAATGAAACATGTCTTCGTTGTGGACGATGACATAAACATCCATGACCCGAACGACATAGAATGGGCGATGGCAACTCGATTCCAAGCCGACAAGAACCTGACTACAAGACGAGAGAAAGGATCATCACTCGACCCATCCTCTGACATGGACACACAAATGACCTGCAAGGCCGGCTTCGATCTCACCATACCTGAAGGCGGAAAAAAGGAGTTCAGGCGCCCGACTCTACCAATGAAGCTGAACCTGGACGACTACGTCCCAAAGAAGTAGGTTGGAGCTGAAGCGAGCGATGCATCTGACGAATGCAGAAGAACGAATCCTGTCCGGCGAGAACGGTGAAGTCCTAGAACGCATGTTCCGCCTGCTCGTCCAACTCGGCGACATCTACGGCGCAGACAGAATGATCCCAGTCAGGTCCGCCCAGGTCGCGGGAGTGTCCTACAAATCGATAGGGGACCCAGGTGTTGAGTTCCTCGAGGACTATGCAGCGAAAAATGCCAAAGTCAGGATCGTCACCTTCCTGAACCCGGCCGGAATGGACATCGAAGATTGGCAGAAACTGAACGTCCCCAAAGGTTTCGCTGAGAAACAACTTCGGATCATGAGCGCATTCAAGAAGATGGGCATAGTTGTCAGCGCGACATGTACACCGTACCTTGCGGGGAATCTCCCAAGATTCCGCGAGCACATCGCGTGGTCCGAATCCTCCGCGATCTCGTTTTCGAACTCAGTGATAGGAGCGAGAACGAACAGAGAGGGTGGACCGTCAGCCCTTGCAGCTGCACTCTGCGGTGTGACGCCGAACTACGGGCTCCACCTGGACGAGAATAGGAAGGCCCAGATATTCGTCGAAGTCAGCGCAAAGCTGGAAGACAACGCGGACTTTGGAGCGCTCGGCTATGTCGTAGGAAAACAGGTGAAGAACCGAATACCATACTTCAGGGGCATCAAGGACGCCGACACTGATCAGCTGAAAGCACTCGGTGCAGCGATGGCGGCTTCAGGTGCCGTTGCTCTGTATCATGCTGAGGATCTGACTCCTGAGGCTCACCTGATGGAAACCAAAGGTTTGGAGAAGCTGACTGTTGCTGACAAAGATATCGAAGAGACTTTCTCCAAGCTTTCCACGGGCAAGGAACCTGACATTGTGATTCTCGGCTGCCCTCACTCCTCACTGAGGGAAATAATGACTATCGCACGGAAGCTGGAAGGAAAGAAGTTGAAGAAGCCTCTGTGGGTCTGCACGTCCAGAATGGTCAGGGAAGCTGCCAACCGGATGGGCTTCACGCAGACGATTGAAATGGCCGGTGGCAAGGTCGTCGCTGATACGTGCATGGTCGTCTCACCGATCGAAGACATGGGATACAAGACCACGGCGGTGAATTCCGGCAAGGCTGCGAACTATCTGCCCGGCTTCTGTAAGCAGAACGTGATCTTCGGCAGACTTGACACCCTACTGGAGAAGGTGACTGCGTAGAGATACGAGGTGGTTGGGAATGGAAACCATGAGAGGAAGAACAATCAGCCCCGGCAGGGTCGAGGGCGAGAGCCTGGTCTCAAAGGAGCCGATTGGATTCTACGGCGGAATCGATGCCAAGACAGGGATCTTCATAGAGAAAGGACATGAGCTCGAAGGGAAATCCGTCAAGGGAAAGATACTCGTGTTCCCATGCGGGAAAGGCTCCACAGTAGGCTCCTACGTTATCTACGGACTCGCCAAGAACAACCAAGCACCGCTGGCAATCGTGAATAAGGAGACTGAAACAATAGTCGCCACCGGCGTCATACTGGCCGGCATACCCTGTGTCGACCGAATCCCAGTCGAGAAGATCTCGACAGGCGACCGCCTCGTGGTCGACGCGACGGCTGGGACAGTATCACTCACCAAGAAAGGCCAGTAGCCTCTCGCCAACAGGAATCGTAAGTCTTGACAAGTGAAACAGAAGCGCGGAAAACGAGCCACATCACCACCTCTCTCAACCGGGATGTCCAAGCGCATGTGACTACCGGCTTCGACGACGTCTTCCTAGTGCACAAGGCACTGCCGGAGCTTGACCGCGAAGAGGTCGACATCTCCTGCGAGTTCTTCGGTCGCAGGATCAACGCGCCGGTCCTGATAGAGTCGATGACGGGCGGGACGCCAATCGCTGCCAAGATCAACGCGTCTCTTGGGAAGATAGCAGAGGAACTGCAGATTCCGATGGGCGTCGGGAGTCAGCGAGCCGGAATCGACGATCCCAGACTCGCGTACACTTTCAAGGCAGCCAGAGAGAATGCGCCATCAGTTCCGATTCTTGCGAACTTGGGTTGCCCACAGATTGTGAAAGAGGACGGCATCGATAGGGCGAGGGCAGCCGTTGAGATGATCAGGGCTGATGCGCTGCTGATCCACCTCAACGCTCTTCAAGAGTCAGTTCAATTCGAAGGCCAAACTCGCTTCAGGGGGGCGCTTGAGAGGATTCGAGAGCTTGCCTCCGCCTTGAGTGTTCCGGTCTTGGTCAAGGAGACCGGTGCGGGCGTCTCCCGAGAGATCGCCGTATCAGTCGAGAAGGCTGGAGTGAAGGGCATTGATGTCGCGGGTCTCGGAGGGACGAGTTGGGCGGCCGTGGAATATCACCGTGCCAGGGAGAAGAGACGCACACGTCAAGCTCATCTTGGGATGACCTTCTGGGACTGGGGGATTCCCACTGCCGCAAGCATCGTGGAGGTCTCAAGATCAACAACTGTGAAGGTCATCGCTTCCGGAGGCGTGCGGAACGGACTCCATGTTGCCAAAGCGATAGCACTCGGTGCGCATTATGGAGGACTAGCGATGCCTCTTCTGAAATCAGTCTCGAAGAGCGGCAGGGAAGCAAGAGAGAACCTCCTGTCGGTCATCGATGAAGTGCGAACAGCCATGTTTCTCACCGGCCATAGGAATCTCGGCCAATTGCATGAATGTCAAGTGGTCGTTCTTGGAAGAACACGGGAATGGCTGGCGGCTAGAGGACTACTGCCCTAGACTCGCTCCGCATTCGGCTCCGCCTTGGACGGATCTTGGATTAGCGAGCTTCTATGCACATGCTTCCTTCGGCTGCTCGTGATGTCCCTGATACAGTCTCCGATATTCACACTTCTCACAGCGAAGCTGGTCGATCTTCGCGTTGAAGAGTGCACACCAATCCCACACATCCTCACCAATCCGCAGTCTGGTCTGCTGGATGCACGGGGAGGTCTCTGTGCCCATGGTGTTCCGGCTATGTCAAGACCTCGGGATAAACCTAAGCCCCTGACTTGATATAGGCTGGGCAGGAATTAGCTCGCCTTCACGTCCTTGGAAGATGATTCTCTTGGCTTCTTCTGAGTTCGCAGGATTCTACAAGCTGACACCCAAGGAGAGGCTCCGTTTCGTCGGCGAGTATGCTCACTTAGACAAAGCTGAACTGGAGCTCCTTGAGGCCTCGGGTGCGCTTAGCGTCGAGACTGCCAACCGCATGATCGAGAACGTTATCGGGATCATGCCGGTCCCTCTGGGAATCGCGATGAACTTTCTGATCAACGGAAAAGATCGCCTGATCCCTATGGCGATCGAAGAGCCCTCAGTCATCGCCGGAGCAAGTCACGCCGCCAAGATGGCTCGGTCCAAAGGAGGGTTCCACGCATCCAGCACGCGGCCCGTCATGATCGGACAGATTCAGGTAGTGGGCTGCGCGAACCCAGACAAGGCGAAGGAATCCGTTATCGCGTCCACAGAAGAGATTCTTCGGAAGGCGAACGAGCAGGATCCGATCTTGGTATCCAAGGGTGGGGGAGCCCTCGCCTTGGAAGCGAGGATCATCGATTCAACCGTTGGGTCCATGGTGATTGCGGAGCTTCTGGTGGACTGTGGGGACGCGATGGGCGCCAACGCTGTCAACACCATGGTCGAGGCAGTCGCACCAGCAGTTGAAAGACTCACCGGCGGCCGCGTGTATTTGAGAATCCTCTCGAATTTGGCCGACAGAAGACTGGCACGCGCCACCGTCAGAGTTGCGAAGGAAACTGTTGGCGGCGCCGAGGTCGTGGACGGGATAGTCAATGCATATGCGTTCGCAGCGGCCGACCCGTACCGCTGTGCAACTCACAACAAGGGCGTGATGAATGGCATCACCGCCGTGGTCTTGGCAACAGGTAACGACACACGCGCGATCGAAGCTGGAGCGCATGCATACGCAGCGAGGTCCGGAAGATACAGCCCGTTGACAAGCTGGAAGAAGGACGACAGCGGTGATCTTGTCGGTGAAATCGAGTTGCCAATGGCTGTCGGGCTGGTCGGTGGTGCGACCGCGGTCCACCCAATCGCCAAGGTCGCAGTCAAGATTCTCGGCGTGAAATCTGCCCGTGAGCTGGCCGAGATAATAGCGGCCGTGGGGCTCTGCCAGAATCTCGCTGCTCTCCGCGCATTGGCCGCCGAGGGGATTCAACGAGGCCACATGAGACTTCATGCGAGGAACGTGGCTGCCACGGCTGGCGCAACCGGTGGGCAAATCGACAGAGTGGCCGAGAAGATGGTTGAAGAGAGAAGAATCAGAATCGACAGAGCAAAAGAGCTGCTAGCTGAGTACTCAAGGAGCGTCTAGATCCGCTCGATGAGAGCGATCGACTCCATGTGCTTGATCTTCGGAACAGCGTCCTTCTCCATCCAGTCGGAGACACTGTCATACACTTTCTGGTAGTACTTCTTTGTCGAGTGCCTAACCAAGCCTAGCCGTTCCATCCTTCGGACATATCTCCACTTCATGCTTCTTGAGATTCTGTCACCAAGAAGCCTATCGATGTCCACTTTCTTGAAGACTCTCGGCAGACGCACGAAGGCCCCGACGATCTCCTTGGGAAAGGCTGTCAGGCCGTCCTTGGACAACTTACGCTTTCCTCTGGATCTAATGAATCGGACGCCTTCCCTGGCTCTTTTCACAGCGGCGCACCTTTGGGTAGTGCCTCCTAACCGCCAATCACCCATTAAAAACATTCTTCGCCCTTGCCTAGGGTATTCCAAGGTGCTGACTGGCTATTTCTCACGAGTCCAACGACGTTCAATTCCCCTGAATATCAAGGGAACAATCAACACCACGAAGAGTCCGCGAATCGCAGAGTTGGCGAAGCCAGAAATCACGTACGAGTCTGGGAGGACCGGTTCCATCGCCAGAACTAGGATGCCAATCACTGCACCACCAACAACAGCTCTCAGGATCTTGCGCATCGTGCTGATATTGACCGAGAAATCCACGAATCGATCTTCGGCCAATGCTCCAATTGAGAAACCAAGAAGGAAACCTGCTATTCTGCCAGTAATCACCCCGCCATCAGGGTCGATCGAGACAGCAGCGGCGGCTGAAGCTAGCATCGCGACTGCGAAGAGTGTTTGTGATGCCAATCTGACCCGTTTGTTTTGTGGCGGGAGGCATCGAAAGACGAACATTGCTAGCCCTGCGACCGCGAGGCCTATGATCCACCCCCCGATGACCTGTGCCGGATAGTGCACGCCAAGGTAGACTCGTGACACCCCGACCATCAGAACCACCACGGTCCCGGTGACAGCTAGAATCCGTCCTTTGAAGTTGAGCGATAGCAACGCCCAGAAAGTCGCTGAGTCCTGCGCATGGCCGCTGGGAAAACCTAGCGAAGTCTCGCTCTTCTCCACGATGCGAACCTCAACTGGAGGTCGAGGCAGAGGAATGATGAACTTCAGGAAGCAGTTGAGGTAGGCTCCCAAGAGCAGTGTGTACATGATCCACCTCCCACGGAGCTTGTCAAAACACCAGTAGACGACTGCGCTCAGACCTACGAGCGCCTCCTCGCTGCCCAGCGTCGTTATGACTATGAAGATCCAGTCGAATTCAGGAGAGAAGAGATTCTGAAGAGCCTCGATCAGCTGTGGTCCAAGCAGCAATTCCTCAAGTGACAACGGTCTCTTGGTCTCCAGGGCGAGTTCCGAACTTCAAGCAGAGTCGCACTGAATATGAATGGTTTGGCCCTTCAGTATTTGATCTCTCATCAAGTCCCTTCAGAGCTAGCCGAAGCTGATTCCGCCGGCGACGAACGCGATCAGGCCGAGAAGCATCCAGACTAGGGCTTGATTCTTGGATCTGAGTGCATTGCCTGGGGACGGTTCCCTAATGATCGAGGAGGCGGAGTAGAGGAACCCTAGATCGCAGGCAAGAACGATGGGTGCATAGAGCCACGAGACCATCTTCGACGCGACAGGAACGACGCTTAGGAGAACCGCGCTCACAAGAAAGAGCGCGCCCACCTTCGATGCGGTGCCTAGGCCTCTTGTCACTGCGAGAGTCATGACGCCTCGCTTGGAGTCGCCTGCAACATCTGCCATGCCCTTGATGACCTCACGTCCCATCCCCGCAAGAAACGCAAGCAATGCGAAGACCTGCAATGTCGCGTTCACGCCGCTTATGGCTCCACCAAATATGAATGGGATCGCCAGAGTCGCACTGACCATGGCATTTCCCAAGAGCCCAGTCTTCTTGCCGAACCTATTGTAGTAGAGCATCAAGCCGACCGCCACGACCGAAATGAGAAGATTAAGGGCGCTCAACAGGAATGCAAGAGACAGACCTACAGCAAGCGCAGTCGCTGCGAGAACTCCGGCCTCGGTCTTCGAGATACGTCCTGAGGGGATGGGTCGCCGCGGGTTGTTGATGGCGTCGATTTCCGCGTCCATGATGTCATTGACTGGCATTGAACCTGCAACAAGGACGAATCCGACTAGAAACCCAACCACTGCGGGGTACGCCGGCATGGTGGGGCCTAGTGACATGAATTCGCCTATGATCACGGCGAAGCCCATCATGAAGCAGTTCGGAATCCTCATGATCTCAATGAAGCCTGACATCTTGTCGGCTGCTGAGATCGTGCCGCTCTCCATCGTGTTCCTCTCAGTTCGCCTAGGATATCCCATTGCCGCCGTAGGAAGGGGTCAAGACACGGTGTTGGCGGGCGCACTTTTAATAACGATTCTCCGATTGTCACTTTAAGGGAACTTGGCGAGGTTTGTCTTGCATGCTCGGCAGGGTGGAGCAGTACCTAATCGACAGCATTAGGAGACAAGGCGCGATCCACCTGACCCTGCTTGACCCTGAGAAGGTGGCCCGGTCCAGTGCCGGATCACTAGCTAAGGCGATAGACAAGAGCGGTTCCTCCGGCATCATGGTCGGGGGATCAACAGCCGTATCGGTCTATCATATCGACGAGATTATCTACGCAATGAAGAGGAAAACCAAGCTTCCAATCATACTCTTCCCAAACGATCTCGTCGGGGTAAGCAGAGAAGCAGACGCGATCTTCTTCATGAGCCTGATGAATTCCATGAATCCCTACTACATCACCCACGCTCAGGCTCTAGGCGCGCCTTTGGTGAAACGCTATGGCCTTGAACCCATCCCGATGGGCTACGTCATCGTTGGAGACAGAGGCTCTGCAGCAGCGTTCGTGGGGCAAGTCAATCCGATTCCATTCGACAAGCCGTCGCTGGCTATGATCTATGGCATGGCGGCCCAATTCATGGGGAAGCGTTTCTTCTACTTGGAGGCGGGTTCTGGTGCCGAGAGGCCTATCTCTCCGGAGATGGTCGCCGAAGTTGCCAATCATACTGAGATCTCACTCGTCGTAGGTGGTGGTATCCGCTCTCCCAAGGTGGCTCGCCGAATCGCGAAAGCTGGAGCCCGGATTATCGTTACAGGAACCTTGGTCGAGAAGACCTCTCCCCAAGTACTGCGTCGGATTGTTCGCAGTATCAGGAAGGCCGCGTGAAGGACACGAGGTTCAAGGAGTGTCCGCGGACAACTACCTGCGTATCAAGAAAACCACGCCGTACTACAACGCGATTCGGCGCGTTGCATTTCCATCATCCAATACGATGGTTATCTCAATCTTTGCCGCGGATGTCCTCGGCTCTGCAGTTGCATTTGTCATCGCAGACCCAACGCTGTCCGGCTTTCTTGGAGGCCTCTATGTAGGCTTCTCAGCCTTCCTCGTTCCAACCCTCATCTCAAGCTTCCTATCCTATCGCGTGATAGTTGCGAGGGATCCGCTTTTCTTTCCGAGACGTGTCCTCGCACTATCGCTTTTCGGCAGCGTGCTTTGGGTCTTCGTAATGATAGCAGGAGCCGCATTGAATAGAATCTCAGGTAGCTTGTTGTTTCCGCCACATGCCTTCTATCTTGGTCTCTTTGTCGTGTTGCCGTTGCGATCGATGGCAGTATTCTCAATGTCGACACTCAGCCTCGCTAGGCGCATGATATTCTCAGTCGCCGATCCTTTGGCCTGTTGCGTCGCGTTTGCGCTGATCCGTAGCTCAACGCTACCAGGACTCGTGACGAGCTTCACGCTAGCGGTCATTGTGTCATTCGTTTTCTCGTTCATGTTCCTGACATACGTTGAGAAGAGAGGCATGCAAACCCTTGGCGCCTCGCCTCTGAGGATCTTCCGGGCATTCTTGAGAGATTGGCTCGACGGCAGTTTCTCCACGTTCGAAGACTATCTAGAGATATTCGGCGTGAACAGTACCATCACCCTCTCTGTTCTGAGCTTCCGATCCAAATCATCGGGAAGGGCGAAGGGAACCTTGATTGTGCCAAACTTTCATCCCGGGCCCTTCCTCAATGTCGGAAGTAGCGCCTTACCATACATGCTCAAACGAGCGGTTGAATCTGCTACAGGAGGGATCGCAGCGGTAGCTCACGGCGTCTCGGGCCATCAACTCAATCTTGTCAGTCAACACGAAAACCGGAAGGTCATCAGGAAAGTCAGATCGATGCTGGCCTCGAAGTCAGGATACATGGCTAGCCCAGTCGTTCGCTCGACGGCAGGGTGCGCCACAGCAACTTGTCAGGTCTTCGGGAGGTCAGCGCTTGTGACAATGACTGTTGCCCCAAATGATACTGAGGACATAGATCTTGAGGTAGGCGAACTGCTCCGGAGGAGCGCCCGCGGTCTCTTCAAAGATATCGCCATCGTCGACGCACACAATAGCATCGGAGACGTGACTCTGATGAGTGAGGAGAAGCTGAACGATCTTGCGCAGTCGGCCAAGTTCGCGATGAAAACAGCAAGACACGCGAAGCTCCGCTCTCTCCGGCTGGGCATCGCACATGATAGGCCGAGCGGAATCACAGTGAGAGAGGGTATGGGTCTAGGTGGGATTGTTGTCTTCTGGATGGAAGTGGGGAGTCAACCCTTCGCTTACGTCGTTATCGACAGCAACAACATGGCCAAGGGACTCAGAGAGAGAATATTCGGCGTGTTGGCGGAGATGGGCGCCAAGAACGTGGAGGTGATGACCTCAGATACACACATGGTGAACGGAATCGTCTCAGCGAAGCTGGGATACTATCCAATCGGGGCGGCTGCAAATCCAGACATCCTCGTGAGCTCTGTGAGAAAGACTGCGGAGAGAGCGAAGAGAGGCATGACGTCCGTGTCCGCCTCTGTCAGGTCCTCTAGCCTGCAAGTCAGGACTCTTGGTCTGTCATCTCTGAGCCGGTTGACTGGTTTCGTGCTGAGGACCGCAAGGCTCACATTTGCGGCTCTCTTTCCTGTAGTACTTGTGATCGCAATCACATCGCTGGTATTCCTGATTTAGGTCGAGTCCCATTGCCCCCCGAATCCCACTACATGCAACTCCCACGAGAAGTGATCGTGGGCGACGATGTTCTTCGCCGGGTCGGGGAAACATGTACGCGCTTGGGCTTCGCCGGATCCGCGCTCGTTGTCACAGGACCAAAGGTACAAGCGATAGCCGCAGTGCTCGTCGCCGAGTCTCTTGCCAATTCGGGATACAAGGTTCAGCAGGTGCTTGTCAAAGGTTCGTCGCTTTCGCAATCGCGTGAGATTGAGCGAGAAATCACGAAGTTCAAGCCGAGCGTCGTTGTCGCAGTTGGCGGAGGTAAAGACATCGATATTGCAAAGCTAAGTTCAACCAACAAGGGCGTGCAGTTCGTGAGCATTCCGACCGCGGCGTCTCATGATGGAATCGCGAGCCCGTTAGTCTCAATGAAGGGCTACGGCAAGCCATACTCGTACATGGCGCAGGCCCCTATCGCGATCATTGCAGATGTCGGTGTCATCGCACGCTCGCCATTCCGCTTGCTGGCGAGCGGATGTGGCGACATTGTCGGCAAATACACCGCTGTCAGGGACTGGCGGCTCGCACATCGGG